>Ga0222712_10003140_pt1 | contig 18286 bp, 11 predicted proteins | sample C33_657DmetaG_FD_165043 | JGI IMG/M metagenome (GOLD analysis project Ga0222712, IMG submission 165043) | Estuarine water microbial communities from San Francisco Bay, California, United States - C33_657D | ecosystem: Environmental > Aquatic > Marine > Unclassified | place: USA: California...
AAATGTTGTTTTTGAAAAAGACAATTTGACAAATACGTTAGGAGAAGTACTTGAAAAAAACGGGAAACGACAAATTCGTGCGGCGGAAACAGAAAAATATCCTCATGTCACATTTTTCTTTTCAGGCGGAAGAGAAAATCCGTTTGAAAACGAGACTCGATTATTAGCGAATTCACCTAAGGTAGCTACTTATGATTTGCAACCTGAAATGAGTGCAGAGCAAGTGAAGGACCTTGTAATTGAGGAGATAATAAAAGACAATACTGACTTTATTTGTTTGAATTTTGCGAATGCAGACATGGTTGGACATACAGGAGTCATTAGTGCAGCTGTAAAGGCTGTTGAAAAAGTTGATAAGTGTATGGAAGAAATTATTAACCTCGGTTTAAAACATAACTTTGATTTCATTATTATTGCTGACCACGGAAATGCGGACAAAATGTTAAATGAAGATGGAAGTCCGAATACAGCACATACCTTAAACCCTGTTCCAATAATTTATGTTGGAGACAAAACAAAAAAGGTAAGAAAAGGAAAGTTAGCTGATATTGCACCATCTATTTTAAACTTAATGCATATCCCTATTCCGAGTGAAATGACTGGTGAAATATTGATACAATAGAAGTGAAAAAATATATTTTTCTATTACTGCTCTGCGGCTTACTTTCAATTAATCTATCCTATGCTCAATCGAGATTAGGTATTTATGCAGGCTATGGAACAACATGGTATTATGGCGATCTTAATGATCGAATTTTAACCAGTAAAGAATTATTTGGTCATTATTGGAATGCAGGATTGGTTTACCGCTTGAACTCAAGAAGTAGTTTATCCTTGAATTACAATAATGCATACATAGAAGGAGCAGATTCTTTGGCCATACACGCGTTTAACAGAAAGAGAGATTTACATTTTCAATCAGCTATTAACGACATAGCGCTTAGATATGAATATCAACTTTTCAAAAAAAGTTCAATGAGAAAAAAACAGCGCGTGACCCCTTATTTAATTTTAGGAATTGGTGCACTAAGTCATAAACCAGTTGCTATTTTAAACGATAATGAAATTGAATTGCAGCCTTTGGGTACAGAAGGTCAATTTATTGAAGGCGGTCAATATCCTAAACCATATAAGCTTTATCAACTTTCATTACCAACAGGAATTGGAATTGAAACCAAATTATCAAATGCATTTTCATTAAGATTAGAGCTTGTTAACCATTGGACATTCTTTGATTACTTAGATGATGTAAGTACTGTGTATGCTGACTCAACTAGACTTTCGAAAACTCCAAACGGTGAATTGGCAGTTCAATTAGCTAATAATTTCGAAAAAGGTTATCCAAGTGATGGCGCGGGTAGAGGCAATAAAAACAATAACGATACCTTCATGACTGCTGGATTTAGTATTGTTTACCGAGTTGCTAATGGTAAACAAAATGGGATGAATAGAAATGTAAGGAAAAAGAAAGGCAAGAAAAAGAATAAACATAACTGCGATGCTTACGACTAATTGAACGAATTGTTTTTACTAAATTCGCATTCGGAAATTAATCGTGGAACTACATCAAGTCATTGAATTTTATAAGAACGGAAGACAAACTTCTGAACTTTATTCAATGCTTTTTAATCAGCAAAAAAAAGCCGTTTACCTCAGTGGATTAACAGGATCGGCAAGTGCTTTATTTATTGCTGGTTATTACAATCAATTTACAGGACCTGTTTTAGTTTTATTAGGCGATCGAGAAGAAGCAGCTTACTTTCAGAATGATTTAGAAAATCTGCTTGGTGAAAATCGTGTATTATTATTTCCCTCATCTTACAAGAAACCATATAAAGTTGATCAATTAGACAGTTCGCTGGTTTTGCAACGAGCAGAAGTATTGACTCGCATTAACAAATCGGACAATCTAATTGTAGTTAGCTATCCTGAAGCAATTCAGGAAAAAGTGATTACAAAGAAGTCGCTTGAAAGAAATACCTTAGAAATAAAAATAAACGAACGATTATCGACTGAATTCATACAGGAGTTTTTACTTGAAAACAAATTTGAAAGATCCGACTTTGTGTATGAGCCAGGCCAGTTTGCTATTCGAGGAGGTATCGTAGATATTTATTCTTTCGCCCATGAGCTACCCTATCGTATTGAATTTTATAATGATAAAATTGAATCCATCAGATGTTTTGACCCATCCACGCAATTAAGTGAAAAAAACATCGGATTTGTAACTATCATTCCTAACATTCAAACTGGAATTGTAAAAGAAGAGCAAGAAACCTTTTTCAACTTCATTGCAAAGAATACATTGTTTTTTATAAAAGATCTTGAATATGTTTATCAATGTATAGAAGCTTCGCAAGAAGTCACAGAACAAAATTACGGGAGTAATATTTTTTATGAAGCAGAACAAGTAGAACGTAATATTGAAGACATTTTCGATTCGATTGACGGTTTTAAAGAAAGCTTAGCGTCAAGGACGCTTATTGAATTTGGAAGCAAGCCTTTTAATAATGATGTTCCAGTAATTGAATTCAAAACAAAACCACAACCACATTTCAATAAGAATTTCAACTTATTACTTGAGAATTTATATTTAAGTCAGAAAAAAAACTTCACCAATTTATTATTTTCAGATTCGGCTAAACAAGCAGAAAGAATTCACTCCATCTTCGAAGATATTCCAAGACCTGATGAATTTAAAGGTAAAGAATTAAAGTTTCACACGCTGCTTACGTCACTTCATCAAGGCTTTATTGATGAAGAATTAAAAATAAATTTTTATACCGACCATCAGATATTTGATAGGTATCATCGATTCAGATTAAAAAAGAATTATAGCAAAAGTGAATCGATTACATTAAAAGAATTATACTCTTTAAAGCCTGGTGATTTTATTACACATATTGATCATGGTGTTGGTAGATTTGCTGGCCTAGAAACAATGGATGTGAATGGTAAGCCACAAGAAGCCATTCGACTAGTTTATAAGGATAATGATATACTTTACATTAGTATTCATAGTTTGCACCGTATTGCAAGGTATAGCAGCAAAGACGGAAATGCACCAACGTTAAACAAACTAGGATCGACTACGTGGGCTACTTTAAAATCAAAGACTAAGAAAAAAGTAAAAGATATCGCTAAAGATCTGATTGCACTTTATGCAAAACGAAAAGCACAAAAAGGTTTTGCATTTAGTCAAGATGGTTATCTGCAAAATGAGTTAGAAGCATCTTTTATTTATGAAGATACGCCTGATCAAATAAAATCGACCATTGATGTAAAAAAGGATATGGAAAAAGAATATCCGATGGACCGATTAATTTGTGGGGATGTTGGATTTGGAAAAACGGAGATTGCAGTAAGAGCAGCTTTTAAAGCAGCCACAGACGGAAAGCAAGTAGCCGTATTAGTTCCTACAACAATTTTAGCATTACAACATTACAGAACCTTTAAAGAACGATTAAAGAGTTTCCCTGTTAATATTGATTACATCAATCGATTTAAAACGAGTGCACAACAAACAGAAACATTAAAACGACTGAGTGAAGGGAAAATTGATATCATTATTGGTACTCATCGTTTATTAAGCAAGGATATTAAATTTAAAGATCTAGGCTTAATGATAATTGATGAAGAACAAAAATTTGGTGTTTCATCTAAAGAAAAATTAAAATCGATAAAAGTAAATGTCGATACGCTCACACTAACGGCAACGCCTATTCCAAGAACGCTGCAATTTTCTTTAATGGGCGCAAGAGATCTTTCCATCATCAATACTCCTCCACCCAATCGATATCCTGTTACGACTGAAGTTCACACCTTCAACGATCAACTAATAAAGGATGCTATCAATTATGAAATCTCCAGAGGTGGCCAGGTGTTCTTTATTCATAATCGTGTACAAGACATACATGACATGGCGGCAATGATTGCGAAACTTTGTCCCGGAGTAAAAATCGGCGTTGGTCATGGGCAGATGGATGGAGACAAGCTGGAAGAAATTTTGATGAATTTTATTGAAGGAGAAACAGACGTCTTATTGGCTACGACCATTATTGAATCAGGCTTAGATATCAGTAATGCCAATACAATGATCATTAATAATGCTCATTATTTTGGATTAAGCGATTTACATCAGATGCGCGGACGTGTGGGTCGATCAAATAAAAAAGCATTTTGTTATTTATTGGCACCGCCAGTTACAGTATTAACACCAGAAGCACGTCAGCGATTAAAAGCTATTGAAGAACATTCTGATTTAGGAAGTGGATTTCAAGTTGCTATGAAGGATTTAGATATTCGTGGTGCTGGTAATTTGTTAGGAGGAGAACAAAGCGGTTTCATTTCTGAAATTGGTTTTGAAATGTATCATAAGATTCTTGATGAAGCAATTCAAGAATTAAAGGACTCTGATTTTAAAGATGTTTTTCCAAAGGACGAAAACGCAGCATTCGTTCAGGATTGTCAGATTGATACGGATATGGAGATGCGTATTCCAGAAATCTATGTAGAGAATATTGCAGAGAGGCTTAGCTTGTATAAAGAACTCGATGAAATTGCAACAGAAGATAAATTACAAGACTTTGAAAAGAATTTAAAAGATCGATTTGGAGATGTACCACATCAGGTAATTGATTTAATGGATACCATTCGATTAAGATGGAATGCTAAGAAAATTGGATTTGAAAAAATATTATTAAAAAATAAAATCTTTAAAGGGTATTTCATTAGCAATGCTAACTCAGAATATTATCAAAGCAGTGCATTTAATACCATTCTGAAATTTGTACAACAACATCCTCATATCTCTAAAATGAAGGAAGATAAAGGCAAATTAAGTGTGAGCTTCAGCAATATTAAAACAATATCAGAGGCCAACTTGCTTCTATCAAAAATACTAGGCTAATTTTCAAGTTTATTAATAGTCTGATTATTACGCGGAGAATTATATCTTTGCAAACCAAAATCAATTATACCACAAACAAATGTTATACTTAAAGAAGAGTTTAATCCCAGGAGCAGGAAAAGGATTATTTGTAAAAAAAGAATTTAAAAGAGGTGATATCGTTTGTGAGTATGAAGGAGAAATTGTTCCTTGGTCAGTATGTGAAAAGAGAGCAGAAGAAGGACATGAGGGATATGCATTTTTTATTACAAAAAATCGATGTGTAGATGCCTACTTTACACCTGAAGCAATGGGGCGATATGCGAATGATGCGAAGGGAATTGGAAGAGTTGATGGCTTAAGAAACAATGCTCAATACGAAATCAAGACAAGACAAGGCGAAAAAAGAGTTTTTATTGTTGCTACACGAACAATCAAAGCTGATGATGAAGTATTTGTTGATTACGGTAAAGACTACTGGAAAAATCTTTCAAAAGCAGATGATTTAAAAAAGCAGGTTAAGTCTGAAACGAATAAGGCAAAGGCAAAGACAAAAGCTAAAACAAAAGTTAAAGCCAAGAAAAAATAATCAGCAACTACTTTTCAAAACCCAGTATCCCAGATACGTTGCTATAAGTCCGAATAAAATGCTAACACCGATATATGTTAGCATACCTAATGTATTTCCTTGTTTTAATAAATCAAGCGACTCATTTGAGAATGCAGAGAATGTGGTAAACCCTCCACATATACCTGTTGCTAAAAACAATTTCCAGTCGCTTGTTATAATTGATTTTTCAAAAATGCCGTACACAATCCCAATCAAAAGGCATCCAAAAATATTTATTGATAAAGTAGCATAAGGGAAATCAGTATTTAATTTCTGATTAATAACAAGGGTAGAAATATAGCGAGCAATACCTCCTAAGAAACTACCTACTCCAACTAAAATAATTTGACGCATATACTCTTTGTTGATTAGTCAATTCAAATATGCTATTTTTTTTGGCATGATGATTGGCTTCCGCAAAATAAGTTCAAAAAAATAAGGAGGACCCAATTATGAAAAATTTACTTTACACTTTTATTGCTTTAGTTACATTAAACATTAGTGCTAAAGCAGACGGATTCAGATCTAAACTTAACATCCGGACTTTTAACAATCATTCTATCATCGTAGAAATCGACCGGATCAATTACAACAACCCTTCAAGAGAATTTATCATTACTGACTTAACACCAGGCGACCATAAAATTAAAATCTGGACTGTTGGTGGTCAACATTACAATTACGGTTACAGCAATGGATGTGGCCCAAGACCAGGAAATTTCCGATTGGCTTATAATGGATTTATTACTATCCCAGCTGGAGCTCGCGTAAAAGCAATGCTTACCTATCAGAACATATTAAAGATAACCGACATTGACCCTTTGCCAGGAACTATTCATCAGGATTGTAACAATGTAATTGTACCAGTCCATCAAGGTTATTGTGGAAACTATTACGGAAATTTAAACAACTACGGCTGCAATACAGTTTACAGTGACCAATTTATCGAGTTCAAGGAAATAGTTGCGCACGAAAGCTTTGATGATACCAAAATTGCAATGTGCAAGCAGTATATCAGAACACATCCAATAAACAGTACAGAATTAAGAGTTCTTTTAGGACTAATTACCTACGACAGAAACCGAATTGACCTTGCGAAATATAGTTATGCGTATGTAAATGACCGGGATAAATTCTACACTGTATATAATGCCTTCACATTTGATAGCAGCATCAACGAGTTAATCAATTGGATTAACCACCAATCATAACCCCCACTTTTTAAGTTTCAGCCCCGATCTGTTTAACAATCGGGGCTTTTTTATGTTTGACTTATACGAATAAGGAGCAAATAATAGTTAAATTTGCACCTTGTTTTAAAGTACCAAGCTTAAAATCATGACATCTAACAATCAAGTTCTTGAGAAAGTAATCATAAAATTTGCGGGAGACTCCGGAGATGGGATGCAACTTACAGGAACACAGTTTACCAATACGGCTGCCTTATTTGGCAACGACCTAAGTACTTTCCCAGACTTCCCAGCTGAAATCAGAGCCCCACAAGGAACTATTCCTGGCGTATCTGGATTTCAATTGCACTTCGGAAGTGTAAATATTTTCTCGCCTGGCGACTTTTGCGACGTGCTTGTTGCGATGAATGCAGCGGCCTTAAAAGCCAACCTTAGAAATTTAAAAATGGGCGGAACCATTATCGTTAATACGGATGGCTTTGACCCTAAAAACTTACGTCTTGCTAACTATGCTGATAATATTAGTCCGTTAACAGATGGATCACTTGAGAGCTACCGAGTAATTACCATTGATGTAACGAAAATGACTAAGGCTACATTAGCTGATTCAGGATTAGGCACCAAAGAAATAGACAGAGCTAAAAACATGTTTGTTTTAGGCTTCCTATATTGGATGTATAACCGCGACATGTCGTTTACAGTTAACTTCTTAGAGGAGAAATTCTCTAAAAAGCCTGAAATTTTAGCAGCAAACTTAAGGGTACTTAATGCGGGTTATAACTTTGGTGAAACCAGTGAAACTGCAGCTACACGCTTTACGATTAACCCTGCACCTATGCCTGCAGGAACATACCGAAACATTATTGGTAATCAGGCAACAGCTATTGGTTTAATTGCCGCATCTCAAAAAAGCGGATTAGACTTATTTTTAGGTAGCTACCCTATTACGCCTGCTTCAGATATATTGCATGAATTAGCGCGACATAAAAATTTCGGAGTAAAAACCTTTCAGGCGGAAGATGAAATTGCTGCTATTTGTTCTGCGATTGGAGCTTCTTTCGGAGGAAAATTAGGGATTACTACTTCATCAGGACCAGGTATTGCCTTAAAGACAGAAGCAATGGGTCTTGCTTTAATGCTTGAATTACCTCTATTAATTATTAATGTTCAGCGTGGAGGTCCATCAACTGGATTGCCTACTAAGACTGAGCAAAGCGATTTGTTTCAGGCTGTTTACGGAAGAAACGGAGAAGCACCTATTCCTGTATTAGCTGCTAAGTCTGCTGCTGATTGTTTCGAAACCGTATACGAAGCATGTAGAATTGCATTAGAATATATGACTCCTGTTATTTTCCTAAGTGATGGTTACATTGCAAACGGATCAGAGCCTTGGAGATTTCCGAATGTAGATCAACTAAAGCCAATCCAAATTGAATTTGCCACTGAGCTAAACGGTGATAAATTTTTACCTTATAAACGAAATGAAAACCTTTCAAGACCTTGGGCAATACCAGGAACAAAAGGTTTAGAGCATCGAATTGGTGGATTAGAAAAGCAGCACGAAACAGGTAATATCAGTTACGATCCAGAAAACCATGAATTCATGGTAAAAATGAGAGCGGCTAAAGTAGAAAAGGTTGCTGACTCAATTCCAAATCAAACAATAGACAATGGAACTGAGAAAGGTAAAATATTAGTTTTAGGATGGGGTTCGACTTACGGTGCAATTAAAGGTGCCGTTATTGAAGCGAGAGCAAAAGGAATTGATGTTAGTCATGCGCACTTACGTCATATTGTACCATTCCCTAAAAACCTTGGAGCGTTATTAAAAAATTATGAGACGGTATTGATTCCTGAAATGAATACAGGGCAGTTACGTTCAATTATTCGTGATAAATTTTTAGTGCCTGCAATTGGATTAAATAAAATTAAAGGGATGCCATTTGCAACCTTAGAAATTTTAGCAAAAATAGAAGAGTTATCTTAGTATATACAATACCGTTAGACATACATCTTAATGGAAACAACAAACACTACCACCCCAACAATGACAAGTAAAGACCTGGTTACCGATCAGGAAGTAAGATGGTGTCCTGGTTGCGGGGATTATTCAATATTAAAACAAGTTCAAACAGTAGTTCCTGAACTTGGTATTCCGAGAGAAGAAATTGTTTTCATTTCAGGAATCGGTTGCTCGTCCCGTTTTCCATACTACATGGAAACATTTGGAATGCATTCTATTCATGGAAGGGCTTCGGCGATTGCTAGTGGATTAAAAGCTACTCGACCGGAGTTAAGTGTATGGATTATATCTGGGGATGGCGATTCACTTTCTATTGGAGGAAACCATTTTATTCATTTGTTAAGGAGAAACTTTAATGTGAATTTGCTTTTATTTAACAATCAAATTTACGGATTAACAAAAGGACAATATTCTCCAACCTCAGAAGAAGGAAAGGTGACTAAATCAACACCGATGGGATCTGTTGATCATCCTTTTAATCCGATAGCGTTAGCATTAGGTGCTGAAGGAAGTTTTATTGCAAGATCAATGGATAGAGATCCTGTTCATTTGAAAGATATGCTTAGAAGATCGAATGCTCATATTGGAACATCGTTATTAGAGATTTATCAAAACTGTAATGTGTTTAATGATGGAACTTTTGAAATTTTCACAGAAAAATCAAGTAAGAAAGAAGAGACTATCTTTTTAGAAAATGGCAAACCATTAATTTTCGGACAAAACGCAGACAAAGGAATTTTACTAGATGGATTTAAGCCTACCATTGTATCGATTACGGAAGGAAAGTACAGTGCCAATGATTTATGGGTGCATGATGAAAGTGATTTAACGAAAGCGGGCATACTTTCAAGATTTTTTGAAAGACCGGTGGAAGGCACAGGACATTTACCAAGACCATTTGGTGTGTTTTACGAGAATAATCGCGCCTGTTACGAAACTGGACTTAATGCTCAAATTGAAATTGCAAAGCAAAAGAAAGGAGCAGGAAACTTAGATGCGTTGTTGAGAGGTGGTGAAACCTGGGAGATAAAATAAATGACCTACTTAATTAACAAATCCACTGTTTAGCTATAAAATCAGTTAAGCAGTGGATTTTTTCGTTTATTATTTTATTTAAAGCAATTTTAGGGGTAACATTTAAAATGATATGCTTGAAATAGTTTATTTTATATTTTTATAAAAATTCTATATTTATGAAATTACAACGATTGGTCTTTATTTGTATTTTATTGACGAAAAATGTCAACGCGCAAATTAATTTAACAATACCTCCATCACCAAGTCGATTAAATATCGAAGATTTTTATGGATTGAATGGACAAAATACATTAAACACCAATTCTGATTATTATAATCCTCAAGTTAGATTTGAATTAAACGAGTCTAGAGCTTCTTATTTACGTTACCCAGGAGGAACAGTAGCAAATTACTGGGATTGGCAAGAAGGATGGTTTTTTAGAAATCTTGAAAAAAATGGAGCGTTATCGTTAGACGTAAACTTTCAAAACAAGCCTCGGATAACTGATGTGTTCAATGCTGGCATTTTGAACACTAGTGGAAGTAATTATATTACAGATTTTAAAAACACGCTTGCGTTTTCTGCAACTAAACCATTATTTGTTTAAAATCCAATACTTTCTGATTTGAATTATCAAATTGCAATGCTTCTAGAAGCTAAGCTTCAAAATTTAGAGGTTAAACGCGTTGAAATTGGGAATGAATTATATTTATCAACTGAAAGTTATCAGGAAAAATTTGCCACACCTCAAGATTATGCAAATTTTACGATGCAATGGGAGGCTGAACTAAAAAACTACTTGGGTAATGATTTGCAAGTATGTGCCGTCGGTTCCAATAAAGATTATAAAGGTGGCACCAACAGCAGGCGCTCTACCTGGAATTCTAGCTTGATTAATACAATTTCTGCTTCTTTACCAGATGCGTTTTCCATTCACCATTACCGAGAAGCAGGTATCGCTAATTTTACAAATACTACCAATGATTACAATGCTATTTTTCAAAATGCAATTAATAATTTTAATGATTTGAATAATAGTATAAATCAATTAAGCACAAACAATACAACACCTATTTGGATAACAGAGTATAACTTATTTGATAATAGCATTCCTATACATGGGACTTGGTGTCACGGCCTTTATACAGCTTTAAGCACTTTAAAATTTTTAGAGAACAATCGTATCACTGCATGTAATTTACATGCGCAATCTGGTAATTATGTTTTCGGTAATTTTTTTAATACAAACTCCGGATTAGATAAAAGCGGTAATTTCCAAACGATATTTCCTGATACAAATAATACCACAACAGCAGTTTATGGTAAAACAAGTGAAGGTATTGCAATGGAACAAATTGGTATTGCACTTAAAAACGCATTAAGTGGCTCTAAAATTAATTTTAATAGCGCAGTACCCAATACTATCCCGACATTATCAACTGATCAAGCATTATATGGTTGGACGTTTAATGAAAGTGGTAACAACAATGGCTCGTCGATAATTTTAAACTTAAGTAATGCAACATTGTCAAACGTGGATGTTAGTAATTTAGGAATAACATCACAATCTGAATTAATACAAATTAGTTGTAATAATCCTGCTTTATATGCAAATGGATTTAGTACCTTTTCTGGTAATTCAAATACCTATGATTTTATTAACAGAATGGGCCAAAGTCAGCTTGTTTCGGTAAGCCCACAAAATATTCCAGCAAACAATCTTATTACGCTACCCCCCTACAGCATTTCACGAATTAAAAAAAATCTAAATTGGAAACCTCGTTTATATGCGTTAAATGATACCATCAAAGCGGGCTCTACAGTTATTGTCACATTGTTGAACAAAGACACAATCCCTTATAACTGGGGGAATGGAAATGATACTGCCACTTACATAGAATTTACTCCAACTTCCGACACAACAATTACATTAAATTATAGCTTACCCGATTCTACAAGCAAATACATTGTAAGTAAATTTATTAAAGTAATACAAAGCCCGGTAGCGGTTACTATAAATGCAAGTACAACATCCTACTGTCCTGGTAGTGGCTCTGTAACACTTAGTGCAATAGCTAGTGGTGGTAATAGTTCCAATTATAGATATATTTGGATAACTACACCTACCGATGATATGTACCCCGATTATAATAAAGGAGTAGGGAATACAGGATCTGTTTTAGTAAATCCCGAATTCCCCACAACCTACACTGTTTATGTGACGGATGGGGTCACAGTAGCAAAAAAATCAATTTTTATTAATGTTCCTACGGCATTTGTCCTAGCACCATCTTATACGGCTTGCTTTAATTCTGATATCACCGTTGATATTTCTTCAAATGCTAATAATAACACAACATATAGTTACCTTTGGAATGGTAATACTAATACAATTAGTACTACCAATAATAATCCGGTAACATTTACAATTCTTCGACCCAATGTTAGCACAAGTGGTAATTTAATTGTTAGTGTTAGTACTACAGGATGCACTACAACAAAAACGGCGGTAATGAATTTTTATGAATGCTGTAGTACAAGCCTTATCCAAATTAATCCAGGTTCTGATGTAAACGATCTTGAAACTTTATTAAAAAACAACTCAAGCTATAATTTAACAAAGGCAAATGGTGGATTGAAAATTCAATGTAATGGAAATTCTTTTATTATAAATGGCGACTTTCATGTTAAAGACTTATATGATCCTGCTAGTACCTTTATTACCGATTTGGAGTTGGAATCGTTTAATGTAGATTTTACAGAAGGGGCTAGCATTACTGTTGAACCAGGATTTTCACTGACCTTAAACAATTCTAATTTAGATGCTGCGTGTAGTCAAATGTGGAAAGGGATTATTGTAAATGCAGGCACCTTAACCACTGATTCTTCAAACCTAAATGGCACTTCAATTAAAAATGCAGAAGTTGCTATTAATTCCTATCCTGGCAGTTCTTTAAATATTAGACGTACAATATTTGAAAACAACATAATAGGCATTGAAGCCGATCATCAATCTGCTGATGGTGATAATTTGCAGTTCTTTAATATTTGGGCAAATGAGTTTAAAGGAGTTGGTACATTAAAAACACATTACGTTGGACAACCATTTCCCATTGGTGCTTTACCATATTCAGGAATGCTTTTAAACCGAGTAAATTCATCAATTGGTGTTCCTAATTCAATGGGTAGTTCAAATAAATTTTCAAATTTAAATGCTGGAATAATCTGCGAAAATTCAAATTTAAATTTTCAAAATTGTGATTTTTTAAACATTGAAATAGATAATGCTTACTTATACCCAGCTGGTACTTCAATTTTTGCTGTAGGAAATTGCAAAATTAACGGCGACGATTTAAAGATGGAAAAATGGCAATCAAAAACATTCCCTAGCTATGGTATTTTTCTTTTGCAAGGAAATGACTTGAATATTCAAAACTCGAAATTTACTAACTTGGAGCGCGCAATCCAAAATGATTGGTCGAACTTTAAAAACTACAATATAACAGAGAACACTTTTATTGATTGTAAAACTGGTATTGAATGGTGGGAAAGCACTAGCGAAAATGTAGCAGAAATATATAGGAATACTTTTGATGCAACATTAGATTTAAACAACCATCTAATAAGGCCCGACTTAGAGGCTATACATGTTTTTGGAGGAAGCCGCGATTTTCCGTTTTCAATTTTTGAAAACAATATAAATAATCATTTAGTTGGTGTTTACGCAGTACAATTGAATGGTAAAAAGTACGGCCAATTTATCAGGAATAATCATATTAGTTTAAATTTAGGTCAAGACTATGTAAATAGTTTCTTCGATTTTAGAGGAATAAGCTTGCAATATTGTGATTTCATCAAGGTCTTGCAAAATGATATTACTTGGAATCTTACTTCTCGTGATGATATTGGTTTTCGTGTTGAAGGAATTCGCTTTGAGAATTGTAAGTATTCATTAATTAGTGATAACCTATTAACTAATTTGCAAAGGGGTATTTATGGCGCAGGTACTTGTGAAGAAACAGCACTTCTTTGCAATGATATGAATGTATGCTACCCATCTGGTATGTATTTCGATGCCGTTGATTTACCAAGCCAAGGTAATTTTTGTGGGGGAAGTGGTAACAATTGGTTTGGAAACTATAGCCAACCCCAGCCATCAAACTATGTTTATAAAATTGATGAAAATTTGCCCAACACACCAATTAACTGGTATTATTTAGGCTTAATTGACCCTTTAAATCCATTGTATCCTGGACCATATAAAGGAAATGTAGTCAATCCGTTATTGGCTTCCAATCTTTGCTATCCAGAATTTCCATGTGGATTTGTAAATGGAAATAATCAAGAGAGATTTTATTCAGGTGACTCAACTTTTCGCGCAAGCTATGTTGAGAAAATTATTCAAGACTCAATTAGTTACAACAATTATCCTGACGAAAACAAATATTACGACAAAGAGTATGCTGTAAACACTTTACTTGACGATAGCAACTTTGTAATTAATAATATTCACGATCAATTCTTGCAAGCAGTTGATCAAGAAAATATAATAAAGCTAAAAGAAATAAGCACATTATTGAAATCTGGTGAAGTAAATTTAGCATATATAAAAAACAACTCCTTTTTATATCGAAACGTAATTGAACAAAATATAGGTACTGTAAATTCTATTTTACTAAGTAAGTTAATCAATAACGATTTAAGTCCATTTAATACTACTCAAATAAATACACTTTCTAATATTGCCTACCAACCAGCAATGCTTGGTGGAAAAGGAGTGTATAATGCGCGTTCATTATTAAGATTGCGCATTGAAGACGGGGCCTCTTCATTAAGGCAATCAGCATTAACTAATTTTACTCAAACACCTTCAATTGAAATTAACTTATATCCAAATCCTGCAAAGGATGAATTTACAGTTTCAAGTTCTGAATTAATTAACAACATTGAAATTTTTGATTTATCAGGTAAGATAATTGAAAGATTAAATATAGCATTTAATCAAAAATCTATTTCTATTACAAACTATAAAAATGGATTTTATTTTGTGGATGTTCATTTGCAAGATGGCAAGAAAAAGCAATTTAAACTTGGAATTATACATTAAAGCTAATGCTTAGATTAATAAAATATACTATATTATTAGCCATATGTACACTAAGTAATATTTCTAGTGCTCAGTTTGGCAATAATTGGTGCTTTGGTGATAGCGCTGGTGTTACCTTTAATTCACCTTCACCAACAACGTTTACGAGTGCTGTTAAATCTCGAGGAAGTTGTGCGAGTATTTCTGATTCGTTGGGCAATTTATTATTCTACGCTTATACTAGGGCCACTGTTGTTGGAAATACCACAAGAGTAATTGATAGCAGTGATAGTTTAATGCAAAACGGGAATAATATTGTTGGTGAGGGATGGTATAATGAACTTTTAATTTTACCTCCATTTAACAACTCTACTGAGTATTTATTATTTTCTATTGGCGTTACTGGCAGTAGTCAAACAGGATTGTATTATAGTAAAGTTGATCTCTCATTAAATGGGGGCTTAGGGGCAGTAACTCAAAAAAATGTACAGTTGTTAAATTTAAAATCAATAATTTGTATAAGTGCAGTTAAGCATGGTAACGGAAGAGATTGGTGGCTTTTCTTTAAAACTTATGGTAGCAATGCAAATAATGATATATATAAATTTTTAGTTTCACCAACTGGTGTAAGTGGGCCTTTCATTCAAAGCATTGGAGAGCTAACCACTGCAGGTTTAGTTCAAATGGTAATTAATTTTAATGGTAATCAAATGGCCATTTTGAATTATGTTGGCATGATAGAATTAGTAGATTTTGACAGATGTAGTGGCCAATTTTCAAATCATAAATTAATAAAACCTAACGTTACAGTTGCTCCAGTTCCAGGTGTCTGGAGTGGTGCATTTTCTCCTGATGGCACAAAACTTTATGTTGCTACAAGTTATGATGATTCTTATTTATGGCAATTCAACTTACAGGATAGTTTACCACAAAATACTGTTGATACATTAACTAACTTTAATTTTTCTATCCCTGCTGGCGGTGCTTTAAAACTCGCACCAGATAATAAAATTTACTGGAGCTGCGCATGGAATGATGGTGTTAACTTTAATTATCCCTACCCAGATACCTCTTATAATGTTTACAATACTTATTTAAGCGTAATTAACTCACCCGATAGTTTAGGAAGTGCATGTAATTTTCAGCCTTACGGTTTTTATTTAGGTGGTGGCCGTACTTATTGGGGTTTACCCAACAACCCCAACTATGAGTTAGGCCCATTAGTAGGTAGCGTATGTGATACACTAACGGTAGGCATAGCCGAATTACCCACATACAAAAATAACATTACCGTTTACTATGATGATGGCTGGCAAATGGCTTTTGTTAACGCAAAAGGTTTAAAAGGGAAAAATTATACCTTCCAACTATATAATTTAAATAGTCAACTTATTTTGCAAGAGCAAGGCAAACTTAACTCTGAGTATTTTACGAAGGATTTAAGTTTGGTTGGCAATGCGAGTGGAATTTATTTGGTTAGGTTGATAACGGAGAAAGAGGTTTTGACGAGTAAGTTTGTGAAGGAATGATTGTAATTAATCTTATGTAGCAAAAGAAAGGAGCAGGAAACCTAGATGCCTTGTTGAGAGGTGGTGAAACCTGGGAGATAAAATAATAAAGATTAGTTGTACTTTGCAACTATCGGAATTCTGCGTCCTCTTCCAAACGACTTCGATGATACTCGAATAATGGGGGCAAATTGATTTCGTTTCCACTCGTTGGCGTTCACCATTTTAATTATTCTATTTACTGTTTCTGCATTTTGAAGTTTATCAATGATTGCATTTGCGCCTAAAGCATTTTCGATATACTCCAATAAAATTGCATCTAACAAGTCATATTCAGGCAATGAGTCTGAATCTTTTTGGTTTGGACGTAATTCTGCTGATGGAGCTTTTTGAATAGTATTGAGAGGAATTATTTCTTCATTAGAATTGATATAATTAGCCAGCTGATATACTTCTGTTTTATACAAATCGCCAATAACAGATAATCCACCACACATATCGCCGTAGAGTGTTCCATACCCTACCGCCAATTCGCTTTTATTAGAAGTATTTAAAAGTATATAACCAAACTTATTACTTAAAGCCATTAAAATATTTCCACGAATTCGCGACTGAATATTTTCTTCAGCAACATTAAAAGAAGTCCCTTGAAATGAATCGTGCAAGGCTATTTCATAACGGTTGTATATATCCGCAATTGAAATAATTTCGTGAGAGCATTTTAATTTTTCAACTAAGCTCAAAGCATCATCAATAGAATGCCGAGAAGAAAATTCAGAAGGCATTAATACAGCATGCACATTTTCACTTCCTAATGCATTTGCTGCTAAAGCCAATACAACAGCTGAATCAATTCCACCCGACAAACCAACAATCGCTTTTTGAAAACCTGATTTTCCGAAATAATCTTTTATTCCTAATACAAGTGCATTATTAATCTTAGAGATTTTAGAAGGTGTTGGATGAACAACTGTTCCGAGTTTATTAAACTCCTTCTTTGTTTCATCAAATTCCACCACTAAAAAATCTTCTTTAAAATAATCTAGCTCCTTTACAATAGATCCGTCGGAATTCATTGCTAAAGATCCTCCATCAAAAACAAAATCGGTATTAGCACCAACTTGATTTACATATACAAGAGGAAGGTGATAATTACTTACGTTCTTTCTTAAAATATTTTTACGCTCTTCTTCGTGATTAAAGTCGAAAGGAGATGCAGCAATATTTATCATTAATGCTGGCGACTCTTTTACGAGTTCATTCATTGGCCAATTAGTGTACAATGGATCAGTATCAATATTCCAAAGATCTTCACAAATGGTTAAGGCTATTTTCACGCCTTTTACCTGTACACACTCAAAAGATTTGTTTTGTTCGAACCAACGATATTCATCAAAAATATCATACGTTGGCAACAAGGACTTATTTCTGATTGCAACGATTTCTCCATTCTGAATTAAAACTGCAGAATTAAACAAGTTTTTCCCATTGATATCAGGATTCACTGTTGGAGCACCAATAATGATTGAAATATTTTTACACTCTACTGCAATCTCCTCTAATGCCTGATTACAAGATTCAACAAAGTGATGATAATTTAATAAATCTAAAGGTGGATAACCGCAAATCGCCAATTCAGAAAAAACAAGCAAGTCGACATTTTGATTAATCGACTGCTGAATTTTATCAAGAATAATTTTCTTATTGAACGTTAAATTACCTACATGATAATTTAACTGAGCGAGTGCTATACGCAACATTGAATAATAATAAACCTAATTAAAACATAATTCCAAGATTCAACGCTACATAATTTGAAATAGCCTTGAATTCAGGATCGGAATCTTTTGATTTAGTAAGTACATCAACAAATCCATTATTAAATTCTAACGATGCCAGAAAAGTTGTTGATCCCGAAATAGTATATTCAGTACCTACTGCAATCATCATCGACATATTAATA
>Ga0222712_10003142_pt1 | contig 18272 bp, 28 predicted proteins | sample C33_657DmetaG_FD_165043 | JGI IMG/M metagenome (GOLD analysis project Ga0222712, IMG submission 165043) | Estuarine water microbial communities from San Francisco Bay, California, United States - C33_657D | ecosystem: Environmental > Aquatic > Marine > Unclassified | place: USA: California...
TTACCTGACTTGGCAGATGACTTCGCAAAGTCTAATCCGACAATAGTCTTACCCATTGATGGTCTAGCCGCCACAACAATCATTCCCTCTTGCCATCCGCCTAGTGCGTAGTTTAACTTACGAGAGCCCGTGTCAATACCAGAAAACTTTACGTTCCCCGCGTTGACTTCTAGCTTGTTCATTACATTGTCGTAGACATCTGATAGGGAAAAGATTTCTGAACTCTGTGAGGTTGTCTGAACTGACGTTACCCCTTGTTCGATGATGCTCTGAATCGTAGCTACATCATCGCCGTTCGTTATGGCTGATGATATCTGATTAGATAATCCCTGATAGATTCTCTTTTGCTCTAGGCTTTTAAGTTCTTGACACGCTGACGTTAACTCAATTGTCGTCATTGGAGTCATAGTTAAAATGTTAGCCGTCTCGTTGCCCAAAAATCTATTGGTATCACTTAATATCTTAAAGATATCAAACCTAGTATACGCCTTGTTGTTAAGGTAAAACTCTTTCATCGCAATAAATGCTTCGCGATTGACGTCATAAGTAAATGATGACTCTCCGATAACCTTGACCGCATCCTTAACTAGGTGTGGTTTATCTAATAGGTAAGAAACGATGTCGGATTCAAGTAGCCTGTCATATATTTCAGAGGCTTTCTTGATGCTCCGCTCGTTCTCTTTCATTTGCTCTATAATATTTTTCATCTAAAAGTTGTCGGGTATAATGATTTCGGTAATCTTAGTTGTTGTTCGTGGAATTTCTTGTGCCTCGCTCGGCATCTCATCCTCCCATACTCTATGAGTAAGGTAGCGCTCTGGGTCTTTCCTATACTTCACTTCTCTACTAGCTATGTAACTAGGTAGCGCCTTGAATATAGCATCAACTTCTTTGTCCTTTAGCTTACTCCATTTAGCTTTTGTCTTGTCCTTTCCTACCTTCTTATTGTAGATATTCCAAAACTCTTCAAAGCGTTCAATAGAGTTATTATTTTCTTTTTTATTAATCTCTTTATTATGTGCTACTGTGGTAGCAGGGGTATGCCCGTGTAGTAGCAGGGGGGTGTGCCCGTCTAGTAGCATAGGGGTAGCCAGTCTAATCTCTCTGACTTCGACCTCATTGTTACTCTTAAACTTTAAAGTTCTTGTAATAAGATTAAGTGATTCAAGGTTATGTAAGCACTTCCTTACTCCCGATGCAGTTAATCCTAACACACTTGCTAGGTAGGTATTGCTTGCAAAGCAGTATCCCTCCTTAGCCGACAAACTATGAATTAATCCCATCAGATTTTTTTCTGATGCGGTCAAGTCTGTTCGCGCCAATAAATCATAAGGGATTATTATAAAATTCATATTGCTTCTTTTAACTCATCGTTTATGGAACTCAAGTCGCGCACCATACTATCTACTATCTTAATTAGCTTAGGGTACGCCTCCATACTTGGCGTTGCATACCTAAACAATTGAGAATAGTCTTTTATCTCTTGCTCTAGGCGAACCTTGCGCATATTAAGTATCGCTCTGTGACACATAATCTCTAGTTCATCTCCGACAAAAGGGTTGATTACCTCTTCTTCCATAGTACAAAAATAAACCCCCAAACCTTGTTGCGCAGGTAAGGGGGCGGTTCAAGTTTCCTTGAATACCGAATGAGATGACCGCAACTTCACCTCATCCGATTGTACGATTCAAATGTACAACATTAGTTTTAATTAGTCAACTAATGTTAGATTATTTATATTCATTGTAGGAATACCAATAGTCCTAAACATCTCAGTCGGATGTGTAAAGATTAACGTTCTAAAGTCTGGAGTTCCTTCTAAGAATACACCAAAGTCAGAGACTACCTTGTTTAATAGTCGGTACTCCACAAGGTATTTTGCCCCTTGGATTAGCTTGCTTGTGTCTACGTTAGGGTTATATGCCTCATAGATATCTTTCTTTACTCCCGATGATGTTAAATATGTTCCTACTACTTTTCTCATTTTATTTTTTGTTTAATACTATTTCAAAATTTCCTTGTGTTACTACTACCTTTCCATCCTTTGACGTGAAGGTTATGCCGTGTCCGTATACTCTAAATGTGTCTGCACAATAGGTACTGAACTCCGTCTTGATGGTGTACTTACCTGTTGAGCGAGATAGGTATAGCGTTGTCGCTACACCCACCAAGCATACGAATCCAATAAGGATTACTACTAGTTCATTTGATATCTTTCTCATATCTCTACCTCAATTTGTTTAACCAATGTATTGTTCTTGTAAGTCGATACATCCTTGTAGTCTGTTACGCGAGCGTTTAAGATTCCGTCGGGTGATTCGATGATGTGTACCCATACCTTGCGCGGGCGTTTTGATAAGTAGATATGCTCTACGCTTGTGTTATAAGCCACGTCACCTATCCATCCAATAGCCATGCCATTTCTGATAGAGGTAATCTCGAACGGGTCTTTGTGGTAGATTGTGTATGCATCATATAATCCAATCTGATACATTGCGTAATCGAACTCAATTTTTTCTCTCTTGTTTTCCATTTTGTTTGGTTTTAAAATATTTATAATACGATTAAATAATAAGCTAAACATATAGCTGAAATGATTACGACAACCTCTAATAGGTCAACGTAGGTGTTCTTAGAATTCATCTTTAGTTCTGATAGTTAATTTAACAAGGCAAGGCGCGTTATAGTCTGAAGGGTGACCATCAGTCGCGTCATATATACTAACCGATACATCCTCCTCATACAATAGATGTAGGTCATATAACCTACCATTAAAATCGAAGGAATGCCATTCGTCTAGTTCTAGATAATCTATTAGGGTCTCGCATTCAACCTTGTTGACACGAGCATACACGCACATCCTTTGTTTAAAAGGATTAATTATCACGTTGAAGTGTGTTGCCATTCTCTATAATTTCTAGTAGTTTAAGATTCTCTGTGTTAGCCTTAGAGATGTTATCCTCCAAGGCTTTGTGCAGTTCATACAATTCGTTAATCAACACGTCGACTAGGTCATCCGTGTACAACTTTGCAAGGTGTTCCATCTCCCGATATTCCACGGGGCTAATGCGACAATCTAATATCGCATTGATGATTTTTTCTCGTTGGTTACTCATTTTTTTCCCTTGTTTTTTCTAAATCATTTACATATTGTAGCATTTGTGCATAGCTAATTAATTGATACAAACTACCACCTGCTGGATTTTCTAGGGTAGCCAATCTTCTAATTGCTAATAACAATTCCTCCTTTGCTCTTTTGTGTCCAATCAGACTCGTTAGAAAATGGCAAAATTCTACTTTCTGTTTATTTATTGTCATTATTTGTTGTTGTTTAGTAGCCACATTAGGTGGGCTAAGTCTTCGTGATTCATATGTGTTTAGTCTAAGGAGTTTACTAAGGTGATTAAGTTTGTAATTAACTCTCGTTCATCTATAAAATATGCATCGTCGTGAATCTCTTCTTCTTTTTCGGATAGCATAAATTCTAGACTAAAAAGATGTTCGCGTATTGTTTCAATTGTTAATTCGTGCTTCGTCATTTTTATGTTTCATTAAGTTTAATAATAGTTCATCCATTTCTTTGATTATCATTAATTCGTCTTCGAATTCGTCAAAGGTTAATCTTCTTTCTCTGATGCATCCACTCAGTAGGTGTAGGTCATTATAAAGCATCAGTAATAATTTATTCTCAAAGGGTGTCATAAGGTTGTTGTTTTATTCGTTAAGATTTTCAATTTAGATATCATATCCTCGCCTCCGTCAAATACTCCATTATAGTCTAGCCAATATGCTAGTAAGTCGAAGTCCCGCATATTCATCTTTTGATTATAATGCTCTTCGTATGTCATCTGTCCAAAGTTCTGGTAATCTACCTCAGCCATATACTGAGATAGGTAGTGCTTAAGTTTATTTGATTGCTCCATAAGTTTATATTTCTGAGTCGTCGTTTAAAAACATTATTGATATTAATTCTGAGTTATTCTCTTCGTCGTACAAGTCCTCTTCGACGTGCCATACACGCTCTTCGTTTGAGTCTCTGTCAGTACGATAGAACACCTCTACCTTTGATAAATCGTGGGACTTATCTAGTTCTAATAGATAGGTCAATAGTTCGTTCGCTCTCATAAGTTTAGTCGATTAAGTTTGCTACATATTGCTCCATACAAGTCTCTAATGTCTCGTCTACATTGTTATAGTGAGACTTAATAAAGTCTTCGTATAAGTCGATTAATTGCACAAAGATGTCTAGATGCTCTGCCTCTTCTGTGCGGGTAAGGTATGCTCTCGTAGCTATTCTACTGAACATAAAGAAATCGTAATTGTACTTTTCGTAAGGTGTGTTAGTGCTCATCGCTTTAATTGGTCTATGATTGTATAATACTCATCGTATAATCTATTGAAAATCTCTTGTGCGGATTCTGAATACATCAGACCGCCGTGTTCGTCATCGATAAATACTTGTCCATCACGAAAGTCCCATTTCTCTTGTAGTTCTTTATCAGCAAGTTCACTTGCCAGTTCTAGGATGTTTACTTTAATATCCATTATTGCTCGGTTAAAATGTTGCTCGTGGAATTTGTTGTTGCCACGGTGATTCTATTCTTTGTTGCGTAGCGTACTACCCAATCCATCTGCTTCTCGGATATTTCACCCATCCAAAAAAAGATGTCCATAATTTGTCTAATAGCGGGCGCTTCTTTGTCACCCGACTTAGCGTACATACGCTCCTTGCAAAACTTGTTAATCTCGTAGATGTAACGCATCTGCAGTTCGTTGTTTGTCTCTAGGATTTCTCTTACGTTCATAATATTGTGCGGTTACCTATACACCGCAAGGTTAAATGATTATATAGAATTGTTATCTCTTATATTTTTTAAACATAACGAAAAGAATAGTATTTGATGACAATTATATATGGCATCTCCGCTACTTGATAAATCCTTTATTGTATCAGATAATTTACGAGTAGCCTTTTTTAGCCCAAAATCTCTTACAATTTCATTTGCATAAATGACTGCATCTTTATAACACTTGTTGTCTATTTTTCTTAACGTACTCATTGTATTGAGCGGTTGCCTATACACCGCAAGGTTATTTGTTTTTACAATTTGTGTGACTTAAAATATCTTCTCGAATAATACCCAAGGCTACCCGTTTTTGAGTCGTTATTATCTAGAAACATAAAGCCCCAATAGTTCTCAGTTCTATGCAAGATTTGCTCAATCATAACTGATATTCCCGCCTTAAATTCTTTCGTCGCAAACTCATCAGTTCTTGCTAGATGCTCATTAGCATAATCAATCATAATAGATACACTAATTGTCTTTTTTGAACGTGCCATAATAGTTAGCGGTTACCTATACCCCGCAAGGTCAAAATGTTGTTCGTGGAATAATTACATTAATGGTAAAAGAAAAGCGCAAATGGTTGCGATTACTAGGGCGGTGATTAGTTCGCCTTTATCTTGTGCCGCCTCTTCTCCTAGGAAGAATACGACCACCTTATTGAATGTCTTCATACTATTCTTCTGATTGAATATGTGCTACCATACAAGATATAATACCACTAAGGAAAAACCCGCCGATGATGTAGGCTACACGACCATTCTCGGTAGCGTGTGCCATAACTGATATGTCCCAAGAAACGAATGCGCATATAGCATAAAGACTTAGGAATGTACTGATGATTACAATGATAAATGGTTTCATAAGAATTAAAAGATTACGTTAAAGATTTGATTAAATGCACTAGCCACCACATAGATAGCTAGTGCGAAGAATGATGCGATTAAGATTTTCATATTAGATAATCTATTAAGATGCTAAAATTAAGTCAAACAAGCGCTCATCGATTTGCTTTTGTTGGTCAAAAGTCTTCTGCAATTTGTTGTGTAACAATTCATTGAAGGCATTGTACACAATCCATTTGTTAGGCTTAGTGTTTAACACCTTGGTCTCACGCTTCACTACATCTAGGATGAAACGTGCGTTCAAGCTAGGTGCAGGATTCTTATCAGATGATTCGTACTTGATAAGGCTTAGCTTCTTGTTAACATCTTGGATGTACTTCTCTACGTTTAACACGCGCGCCTCAGCAAGGATGTCGAACTTCTTCTTAAGGCTAAAGAATTCGTTATCCATAAAGTTTGTTACCAATTCGTCTAGCTTAGGTAACACAATCTCAGCAATTGACCCCGTGTGTTTAACACTGAATCCAATCTCAGTTTGAGCGATACATAAACCATTGTCACATACCTTACGATACATACCGAATGAACCACTAGTCTTATTAGACCCATCGTAACTATTAGTGAATCGCAACATAGGGAATAAGATGTCTTGGTCACCTTTAACCTCAATCTTGTAGCGGTCATCTGCTAGAACATAATCTACTGCAAATGAGCGATTGTCGCGGTTGATAGAGCGGGACTTGTAGTAGATGTCCGCATCGATTAGCTTGCGCTCCGCTTCTAGGAAGAACACCTCATTGGGTAGGTGTCCGTATGATTTAGATACCACATTAACTAGTGTACCTCCGCAGATGATACCTTGCTCAAGACCCTTGCGTGTCGGCATCCCTAGGACATCCGCCATTTGTACGACCTTGTTTTCTACAAAGACATCATCGTGGCGTGAGCGCTCTAATAGATTGTCTAATGTAGGGATAGACTTGACATTGAATGATGCGCTATTAGAATTTAATAACGTGTTGATTTGGCGATTTGCTGTTTTTGAAATAGACATAATAGTGTGTGTTTAGTTAAATTATACCCGATATTGGGCTGAACCTAGGAGGGGAATCGAACCCCTCCGTGCTCCAAGCTAGGTTAATTAAATCCAATGTCTGCATTTGCATACCCGACATTCTTCGCTCATCATAGATGCTACCATTTTTGCTTCGGCTTTGCTTACATAACTTCCTATAAATCTGTCATTTGAATTAGCAAATACTGCATACTTTATATAGAATTTCATAATATAGTGTGTTTAAAAAAGTTGAGCGTGATAGATTAAAGTAATGGTAAAAGGAATGCACATAAGGTTGCGATTACTAGAGCGGTGATTAGTTCGCCCTTATCTTGTGACGCCTCCTCCCCTAGGAAGAAGACGATTACTTTGTTGAAGGTCTTCATTATTTCTTGTTATCGTCTTTGAATTGCTCTACTGCACATACTATAATCGTAGAGATGAATAGACTGCCGAAGATGTAGCCTAAGCGCGCGCCTTCAGTAGTGTGTGCTAGAACTGCGATGTCCCAAGAAACAAATGCGCATACCGCATAAAGACCAATAAATGAGCCAATGATAATTTTGATAATTGAATTCATAAGTTTTGTATGCGGTTGACCTAAGCACCGCAAGGTTTAGTTGAAAGATTTGATATTATAAAAATGGAGTTGCTACTATAAAGTGGTTATAATTAGTTGACATTCTGCGCAAGTAATTTGCATTCTCTCTGCTAGAAATATAACCTTCATTGCCTTGTGCATCCTTAAACTTTGTAAGGCTAACACCATCGTCGTATAGGTTTATTTGACCTACACCATCGTATGCGGCTAATGATGAAGAGTAGCGAAGGATTCTGAAAGAACGAATTCCGTTACTCATATACACTACACCTACCTCATCTTGATTGTAACCTCCCATACCTAAGTCATAAAAGGTAGCTTCATCTTGCGCATCGTAGCGGTTAACTATGCGCTCCCATTCTCTAGGATTGTACTCTTTTCTTGAATGATTAATTGCTTGCTCTCTTGTGATTTCGATTGCTTGTTTGAATAACATAATCATAGTGTGTGTCGCGGTTACCTACACCGCAAGGGAAAGTTTATTTTTTGGCGATTGGTAAGGGGTTCGAACCCTACTCACACGGAACTAAGTCTTAGTGTGGTGACCTACAACCAATCGGTATGCGCAATCTTCGATGAGTATTAGCGATTTGCCTAGGCTATCCTTGGGCTATTTACCGACACTTTACTGCAACCTATGACCCTTAGGTGGTGGGGATTTGTTAACCCGCTTGACTGCGGATGATACTCGATATTTCAAAGAACATTTTAAGCATACTTTCGTCCGTTCGGTAGGGGCTATATGACAAACCTAGGTAGCTAGGTACAAGTACTTATGTTTAGTGTCTAGCCCGTTCTTACTGAGCCTATCCTTTGCACCACTATGGCAGTGGCATCCGTTTGTCTCTTTCGACATTACAAAGGTATACTAAACTTTTAGCTTTACAAATTATCTAATCTGAAATAATTCCCAAATACGACGAAATGGCTATATGTGTCGACGAAATCCCCAATTGTATCGACGAACAGGCAAAATCTGTCGATATGGATCAAATTTTACCCTCATCTAATCCTTGACATACACTGCAACCGAGCGCGTACGTCACGTCACGCGTACACACGCGCACGCGTAGGCGCACGTCACACGCGTACACGCGTTAGCATTTTTTTTGACATCAAAATTACCCCGATTTTGCGTCTAAGGCATTATCTCACTCTAGGCTTATAGAATGGACATTTGAGAGGGTAAAGTGTCTTAAATCGAAGATATGACCCCTTAAAACGAATGCTAGTAAAATGGGAGGTTTTTCTCTAGGGAAGATGTGGAGCGGATAATTCCCTTAGGACAAATCCCCTCTCAGATAATCCTATGGCACATTATTCCACACACTACCTGACCTAATCCTTTCGAAGGTGTTCCCTTCCTTGCATACCCTTGCACATTCTCTTTCTGAATGAATGGATGATGGGGAAGGATGACCACCGACAAGGTACATTGTACCGAAGTGATACATTGTAAATTGTTTATTGTATCATTGAGATACATTGGGCTAAATTTTGGAATTTGGATTTGGGAAAGTGACCCCACCCCATCGCAAAATCCCGTTTGTCGTCTGCGCGCGCGACCCTGCGTGTAATATATATAACCCTCACAATCCACCTACGCGGTACAAAAACTGCGTTTAAAGCAAACTGGCAGTGGAAACATATGGAGATAGAAATTGTATATATGGTAGTATCTGTCTATCTTTACCTTTACAAACCAAACAAACATTATTAATGCTTACTTACGATATCAAGAAATCCGCACCAAACACGGTTGTGGTTGAGGTCGGTGCTACAATGGATGATACTGTTGAATACGGTAATTTAAAGCTGCATATAGACCCAGAATTTAATCCTACACACTACGCTAGAATCTATGGTCGTGTGATAGCTGTGCCAGAAGGTAAGGCTTACAACGAAGAAGGTATTGAGATAGAAAAAGACGTGCAGGTAGGTGACCTTGTATACTTCCACTACTTAACTACATCTGATGAAACGAACTGTATCTACGGGAACTATTATAAAGTACCTTATTATTGGGTATTTTGTGTCGTTAGGAGTGGCAATATATTACCTATTGGCGGCTGGACTTTATGTGAAACGGTGGTTGAAGAAGAGTTTAATCACGTTGAAGTTGACGGTCAGAAGATTGAAGCTATAACATCTGCGTCAGGACTAGTAATTGGTATCAACAAGAAGCCATCAACTAAGTTTGCTAGGTTAGTGCACATCGGAAAACCATTAGTAGGAGAAAGTGAGTTAGATGTAAGCGCTGGTTCATTGGTTTTGTTGAACAAAAACTCAAATTTTGTAAACAAGATTGAAGACAAGGAGTACTATACAGTGCGTCAAAGCGACATTTTATCTACAAAGTACTAGGCACCCTATGCTACTGTAGGGGCAGGGGGTATGCTACTCTGGTAGCAGGGGGTATGCTACTGTAGGGGCAGGGGTATGCTACTACAGGGGCACTATAATATATAGTATAATAAATAGATTTAATAAATACTATTGCGCGGAGCGTAAAGACTATTAAACCTCTGAAACAAAAAGGAAACTTGTTTCCTTTAGAAGACAAAAAAAAGAAAAGAGGTTGGGACGCCGCGCCGCCGCCGACTTTCAATACCACGTAACATATAGTAGGAGCATAACAGATATGGCATTATTTAACAAAGAAGATTTCGCAGACCTTGCAATACCTATCTATGATAGTAACCTTGCAAAAAATCCAATTATCAAACAGGTATTTGGCAACGTACCCGCTTCAGAAATTCCGATTCTTATTTACGTTGCACTGATATACGACCAGAAGAGTCCGCTGCGATTAAAGATATCTAACATCCAGGAGCGTAAGGAGGAGGCTGCTGAGATGGCAGGTATCAAAGGAGACGCATCTGATATCTTTGATTTAAAGGACAATAATATCCTCGCCTATATAAACTCCTACCTACGCTACCAATCGTCCAAGGTATGGTCAATACTAGCGGCTAACGAGGAGGTATTGTGGCAGTACCAAGGCGAGTTGCTATCTCCTATCACCGCATACAAGACAGATAAGGATAAACTGCAGGCACTTGAGATTAAGTCTAAGCTAATGGCTGAGTGCGATGCCATAATTAAACGTATTGAAGCTTACGAGGACAAGCTCTTTGGTGACACTAAAGAGAAGAAGAGTGAGATTTTAAACCTAACGCCTGAGGCAATAGCAAATGTATAGAAAGCATCCTAAAGGAAAACCTTACGAGATAAACGGTATAACGGTTAACATCCCGCCGAATGGTTACGTCTACAACATTATTACCAACCAATGGGAGAAGCGTGAGATAATGGCGCGCTCGGTTAAGAAGGACTACCAATACTGGGAAAGACCAGAACCTCCTAAGGACTACGAGACAAAGCGCAAGAAGGAGATTGCTACCCAGAAGACTAACCCTGGATACTTTAATCCTGAGCTTCAGGAGTATCGCAACCAGGAATGGGACAGACGTCTTAATGGATTCTGGTTCTACAACAACGGTCACGCGACATATATTACTGGTCTACACTACTTCTACTTAGTGCACTGGAAACTTGACGTGGGATATCCATCCTTCAGGATGACAGACAGGGACTTCTTTATGTTCCTAGAATACTGCGTACAAGACCCTAACTGCTTAGGAATGGTTGAGGTTACTAAGCGTCGTCAGGGAAAGACTATGCGCGCAGGTGCATTCCTATTTGAGCTAACCTCTAGAAGCAAGAACAAGAACGCGGGCATTCAGTCAAAGACATTTGAGGACGCCAAAGAGAACGTATTTGCTAAAGGCGTTATTATGCCATTCAAATATCTTCCTGACTTCTTTGTCCCTATATATGACACTGAAAAGGGTATGACCCCTAAAGGTGAACTAAGATTTTTTAAAACAAACAAACGAGGTGCAACTGACGACATTTTTGCTGAAAAGATTGAGCTTGAATCATCTATTACTTTTAAATCGGCTGATAAGTTTGCTTATGACGGTATGAAGCTTCACCGCTACCTAGGCGATGAGGCAGGTAAGACCAAGAACGTGGACGTCTACGACAGACACCAAGTCCTTCAGTTCTGTCTGCAGCAGGAGGAGAATATTATCGGCAAGGCTTTATACACCACTACCGTAGAGGAAATGGAAGATGGTGGAGAATCCTTTAAGATGTTATGGGATGCATCTAACCAGAACGAGAAGAATGCTAACGGCAGAACTCGCTCAGGACTATACCAGTACTTTATGCCTGCTTACAAAACGTTGTTCTACGACAAGTTTGGTCAAGCTGACGAGGAGAAGGCAAAAGAATTCTACTTAGCAGAACGTGCTGCTTTAGAGATGGACCCTCGCGCACTAGCTTCCTTTATACGCAAGAACCCTTTTACTATTGGCGAGGCATTCTTTAGCGAGGCAGACACTTGTTTGTACGACGCGATGGCACTTAATAGACAGATGGAATCCATATCGTGGATTGCTGAAAAAGATTTATATTTGCGTGGAGAATTTGTTTGGGAAAAAGCAGAGCGTGACAGTAGGGTTGTCTTTAACGAGACGTCTAATGGAAAGTTCTTAGTTCATAAGAAACTTAACATCTACGACTACGCTAACTTTAATCAGGTAGAGGAGTACGGTACACGCAAGGTACCTAAGCAAGGGAAAAAGTACGCAATAGCAGTTGACCCCTTCGACCACAGCATTACAACAAGTAAGGAGCGGTCAGATGGTGCGTGTTATGTGTACAGGAGATATGATGCGCTAGATGAGTTTAGCGAGACGTTCTTAGTTGAATATCTTAACAGACCAGAGAAGGCTGAGATATTCTACGAGGATATGATTAAGCTTTGTCATTTCTTTGGATGCGAGATATTGTCCGAAGATAACAAAGTTGGATTGATTAAGTACTTTGAGTACAGGGGATATGATAAATTTTTAGTTAAATTACCTGGCGCAAGTAAATATGGAATCTCTGCAACGGTTAAGACTCACCAGCAGATTGCAGAAGTAACAGAAAGTTATATTACAGAGAACGTAGAAAAGGTTATCTTTATGCGATTATTGCAGGACTGGTTAAAGTTTGATATTAACAAGACAACCAAGTTTGATGCCGCGATGGCATCTGGTTACACATTAATACAAGCTAACAAGTCTAAGTTTAGTGAAAGAGTAGAGCAAAAACAGAAAATATACGATATAAGGGAGATATTCCCATTTTAAGCTATGATGGAAAAAGATGTACCAAAGAACGCGGACTTTCCAAGTCACTTAGTCGACAACGAAAAGAAGGACAAGAATTGGATTGCACAATACATTAAAGCCGCTTGGCGAGATTTTGGAACCTACTATCCTAACCAGCTATACAATGGTCGCGAGAATTATCACGAGATTAAGCTGTATATGCTTGGTAAACAGTCAGTTAGCAGATACAAGAAGTTAGTTAATCCATCTTCTACTGCTAATGAAGACCAATCAACTGCCAACATTAGCTGGGACATCTTACCTATTATCCCTAAGTTCCGTCGTATCGCGCTTGCTACATTAATGAAGTCTGACTTCAATATCTCTGTAGATGCTATTGACCCAATTGCTCAAGACGACAAGAATAAGTTCTATGCAGATAACGCTGCTAAGTTAATCCTTAAAGAAGAGTTTGAAAAACAAGGTGTTGACCCTGAATTAATTCCTAACGCTGATATTGACGCGGCAACATTACAAGAGCTTGATATGTATATGAACTACTCATATAAGCATAGAATGGCTATTGAGATGGAGCAGGCAATTGACTTAGTGTTAAATATGAACAGCTTCAACCAGGAGCGCGCGCTAGTTATTGAAGACCTTCACGACTTTGGTATTGCAGGATACAAAGAATATTTTGACGCTGCTGGTAACATAAAGATTCGTCGCATCAATCCTTCTAATATGGTTATGTCTTATACGACTAATCCATCATTTAAGGACGTTCAGTATATGGGCGAGGTTGTGGAGATGACAATCTCTGACTTAAAAGAGTTAGCTGGAGACCAGATTACTTCTGAGCAGTACGAGCAGATTGCTGAGAAGTACACTAACAAGATGGGTAACCCTACGTTAGTTAAGAACACTGGCTTTAATCAAACTAAAAACTACGACGGGTTCCGTATTTCAGTGTTAGACATTGAGTTCTACTCTGTTAACAGTATGATTCTTGAGGAACGCGTTAACTCAAAAGGTAACGTAGTTGTAGGTAGAGCTGCTAAGGCAAAGCCAGGTCGCAAAGATAAGAAATATTCTAAGACCGACTATAAGGTTGTTTACCAGGGTAAGTGGATTGTAGACAGCGATATCTTTTTTGACTGCAAGCTTGCTACAAATATGAAGCGCGCTAAGTCAGACCTGACTAACACTACACTTTCATACCACGTTGTAGCGCCTAATATCTACCAGATGGTTACTTATTCATTAGGTAGCCAAATGAAAGCCATTGCTGACCAGATTCAAATGGCTTGGTATAAACTACAGAACGTGATGCTACGCGCACGTCCACGCGGTATTATGATTGAGATTGGTGCGTTAGAGAATGTGCCTATCGGTAAGGGTGGTAAGACGTTAACTCCTATGCAGATTGTTGACTTATACAATCAGACGGGTAACTTGGTTTATCGTCGTCTATCTGACGAAGGTACAGCTAGTAACTACAAGCCTATTGAAGAACTTGATAATGGTATTGGTAACGAGGCGACTCAGTACTTTGGAATCATTACAAATAACATCCAATTACTTCGCGACATTTTAGGATTTAATGAGATTACAGACGGTTCAACACCTGACCCGCGGACATTAAATGGTGTGGCGAAGTATGCATCTGAATCAACTAACAACTCATTAGACTTTATTAAGCGCGCTGAACGTGAGTTATTAGAGAAGTTATGCTACAACTTGACTCTTCGCATCCAAGATTCTGCTGAAAATGGCACTATTGAGGGTTATATTCGTGCATTAGGTAGCTCATCAGTACAGTTCTTCAAGTTAGACCCTAACACAAGCGCTCACGAGTGTGGATTGGTAATCACACAGAAGCCAACTGAGTTTGAGAAGGAAAAATTAGCTCAAAGAGTTAATATGGCTATCCAATCTGGACAGATTACTTTAGCTGACGCTATTATGCTTGAAAATCTTGAGAACTTAAAGTACGCTGAGGTAATGCTTGCGTACAAGATTAAGAAAAACGAGGAAGAGAAGCAAAAGAAGGCACTAGAGATGCAGCAGATGAATGGTCAGATTCAACAGCAGTCAGCAATGGCAGCTGAGCAAGCTAAGCAACAGACTATTCAAGTGCAAACTGCAGCCGAATTGCAGGTAATGGAGAGAAAGGCTCAGCTAGATGCCCAAATATTAGCTATGAAGTTACAGAATGAGGCAATGATTGAGCAAGGTAAGCTTGAGGGCAAGATTAACACGGCTAAGATTGAAGCAGATAGCCGAGAATACATTGCCCAGATTAAGAAGAGCGAAAAGGAGCTTGGAAGTAAACAGAAATAGTTCATACATTTGCATAACCAAACAATAACATAATATGGCAGAGCCAATTAACCTAGACGAATTATTGTCTAAAGACGAACCAATTGAGAAAACAGAAGAAACTACAGCAGCTTCCGACGAAACTTCTAGCGCAGATGATAGCGTTGAAGACCAAGGAGTTGATGTTTCTAATGAAGATAATGAGCCTCAAAACGTTGAGGATTCAGTAGAAAATACGACGCAAGCGGAAGATACTGACGGATATGCAGAAGAAACTGTTATTCAACAACCTGATACGACTCAGGAAACTACAGAAGATTCTACTCCAGAAGAGAAACCAGTTGCGCAGTATCAGTTTAAAGACCCGTTCATTGAGAAAGCTGTGCAGTACTACGAGACGTATGGTACACTACAGCCCTTCTTAAGAGCAACCGAAGTCGACTACACAGAAATGTCTGACCTAGAGGTACTTAAGGTTAAATTCGATGCAGAAAATGCAGACCTTGGTCCAAAAGCAAGACAGAAACTGTTTGACAAGGAGCTAGAGAAATACGGTCTAGATTCTTATGATGAAGAAGACAAGGAAGTCGGAGAAGCTTTGTTAAAGCGAGATGCACAAAAGCTAAGAAAGACTTTTATTGAGGAGCAACAACAGTTCCTTAACAATGTTCAATCACCACAGGCGTCAACAGGTCCTTCGCAAGAAGAACTTGCTGCTCAACAAGAACAGAGCAGAAAAATTATTAGTGAAGGAGTATCCGCTGTTATTAAAGACAACGTCATTAAAGTGGGAGCTAACGGAGAAGGTATTAATTACCAAATTCAAGACCCTAATGTTGTTGTTGACTATGCAATGGACTCAAACAAGTTCCTTTCTATCTTTGCAAAAGACGGAAGTGTTGACTGGGATAAGTGGACAAAAACAGTTGCATTCGCACAGAATCCAACTCAATTTATAAGCGAATTAATTAAACACGGAAAGTCTTTAGGACGCAAGGCTATGGAAGCGGAGCTAAAGAACGTTGTACCTCCGACGATTAACAAGACGGTTATTGAGTCTAACAGTATTGAGAGACCATCAGATGACCCAATTGCATTCTTACAAGGTATGACTATTACTAAAAAATAGTGTTTAACAATTAAATTATTTAAAAAATGGCTATTGGAGCAGGTAACATCGACAGAACATTCTTGTCGACTGTATCATTCACAAACACGTTAGAGCAACGTGAAATTTTAAAGGACGTATTAGACATCTATGATGAGGAAGCGTCTATGTTGGATATCTTAGATTGGACAGGTAAGGCTAAGGCTACTGCTCAAACTGAGTATTTCACTGTACAAAACAACTTCTTATATGCGACAGCTACAGTTAAAACTCCAGGTACTTCTGCGGGTTCAGCTGGTGCTTCAGTAGATATCACTTGCGTTGGCGCAACTTCTGTTAAGCCATTAGTAGGTGAATTAGTATTGTTTGCTAACGGTGTTGTAGGTTATGTATCAGCTATTTCTTCTGCTACTGACTTTGTATTGACTGTTAAGCCAGTTAACTCAGGAGATGTTATCCCTGCTGCTACAACTGGTTCTAAGTTATCATTTATGTCTAACGCATATGCGGAAGGAACTGGTTCTAACCAAATGCGTAAGTCTGACTTGATTAAGCGTTCTAACAAGTTACAGATTTTCAAAACTAAAACTTCTATCACAGATATCGCTTACGGTTCTAAGATTGAGGTTGAGTTCAAAGGAAAGCCTTACTACTTCTTAAAGCAGCAGCACGATGCATATTTGAAGCACCGTATGGATATTCTTTATTCTATCTTATTTGGTCGTGAGTCTGCAGGCTTAACAGATGCTGCTGGTAACGCTATCAATACAACTCGTGGTTTACGCGATACTATTGTTAACGCAGGTGGTATTTCAGCTTCTACAGCTACATCAAATACTTTTGAATTATCTGACTTAGCGGCATTAGGTCGTTTAATGGATGCTAATCGTTGTCCTGCAGAATACCAATTATGGGCTGGTGCTGATTTCGATAATGCTTTTGACACTCAAATGTTAAGCAAGCCATTGTTCATTAACGGTGCTATCAACTACGCTGCATTTGGAGGAAAGAAAGACGTAGCAATTGCAATGGGTATTAGCTCGTTCTCTGCTTACGGACGTACATTCCACAAGAAGCGTTTAAACGCATTGTCTCATCCTCAAGTAACTTCAGTAGGTGGTGCTACAGCATTCACTAAAGAATCTTACTTAGTTCCTGCTGGAAAGATTAAGGTTGAGCAAGGTGGTGGTCAAGTAGACCGTATGATGTTACGTTATTTAGAGATGCCAGATGGCGTTAACTCTCGTTTCCGCGAGAAGATGTTGGGTGGTTTAGCGCCAACTCCAACTTCTGACACTGACACTTTAGATATCGTGTACAGCTCTATCGAAGGTTTAGAGACAGTAGGTAACGAGCACTTCGTTAAATTCTCTTTATAATATAAAGAGTGATAACAAAGAGAGGGGGAGCAATCCTCCTCTTTTTTGTTTTAAGAATAATTGATACATTTGTATAACCAAACAAAATAAAAAATGAAACCATCAGAGTTTAATCTTTTCTCAGAAAAGATGGTTAGGAAATTGAAACCTAACGAAAGAGCTACATATCGCCTCTTAAATGTCAGAAATGACCCAGACAATCCAGGAAGAATCTTAGTGCCTTCGGCTCAGACTGTAAGACCTACTGATGAAATCAGAGACTTAGAGACAGGGGAATTTGTTAAAATCGCGGCAATTGATAGAGCAAATTCAGAAGGAGAGGCGGAATTTACAAGTATTGTGTTTAGTGCACAAAATTTAGGATATCTCTTTTTGAACGGAAACAATCCAGTTCATCAAAGAATTTATCAATTTATTGAGCTGTGTAACGATAATCAATCAAATCCTAACAGAGACCCAGAAAGAGAAGCGTTATTTTATCGAGTTGATGCTGTTAAAGAAGCTAAAACAGAAAGAAACTTGCGTAAATTAATCGTAAAAGCTGTTAACTTAGCGTTAGACTTAGACGATAAGAAGGCGCGCGAAGTTGCTTTGGCATTGGGTATTGATGCGGAAACTGATGAAGAACTTCGCAACGAACTAGAAGACTACGCTGGAGACTATCCAGAAGAGTTCTTAGAGGTAGTTGAGAGAGCTTCTTTAGCTAATGAAACTGCATTAAAAGATGCTGTTAAGAAGAACATTATTAAAAATGACGTGAACGCGTCTTGCTTCAAATGGGTTGAAACAGGAAAAGTAATCTTTACTTACGCAAAAGGTAAGGACAAGAACTACTTCAAGGAATTAGCCGACCATTTATTAGAAACAAATCCAGATGAGTTAGAAGCCATCAAGAGCCGTTTAGGCTAAATCCGACTACAGGATTGATTTGTTTGGTTGGGTTAATAAGAA
>Ga0222712_10003143_pt1 | contig 18272 bp, 12 predicted proteins | sample C33_657DmetaG_FD_165043 | JGI IMG/M metagenome (GOLD analysis project Ga0222712, IMG submission 165043) | Estuarine water microbial communities from San Francisco Bay, California, United States - C33_657D | ecosystem: Environmental > Aquatic > Marine > Unclassified | place: USA: California...
ACGCAATTTCTCCATCGGAGCCAGGTTCTACATTTAAGTTAGCAACCATGCTTGCTTTATTAGAAGATAAAAAAGTAGGACTTAACAACATGGTTAATATTACGGGTGGCAGTTGGAGGGTATTTGGCCAAACCGTTTATGATAGTGAAGACCATGGGTACAATGATGTTACGGTACAACATTCATTTGAAGTAAGTTCCAATGTTGCGATGGCAAAACTTGCCGTGCAACATTATGGCAATAACCCCATGCAATATATCAATCATCTCAAAAAAATGGGGATGGATAATCCTACTGGTATTGATTTATCTGGTGAAGGACGTCCACTTATTTATAAGCCAGGTCATAAATTATGGGGCCCTACATCACTTCCATGGATGGCATTTGGATACAACTTACTGGTAAGCCCATTACAAACGGCAAACCTCTACAATGCCGTTGCCAATAATGGGAAAATGATGAAGCCATATTTGGTATCAGCCATTAAAGAAGAAGGCGTGTTGCTCAGAGAAATTCAACCAAAAGTGGTGAACGAAAAAATTTGTAGCGATCAAACATTAGCTGATTTAAAAACATGTTTAGAGGGTGTGTGTTTACATGGTACCGCAACTACATTATTTAAAGGATCACCCTATAAAGTAGCAGGCAAAACTGGTACAGCACTTATTGCAAATGGTAATAAGGGTTATGCCGATAAAATTTATCAATCTTCTTTTGCTGGCTATTTTCCAGCAGACAATCCACAGTACACCTGTATAGTAGTGATTAAAAACAAACCGCATGCGCCTGTGTTTTATGGAGCAGCTGTTGCAGGTCCGGTATTTAAAGAAATTGCTGACCGCTTGTATAGCGCTTCTGTAAAGCAAGCACCTATTGCTAAAACGGCACCAAAGCCTGATAGTAATGTATATATCTATAAAGGGTATAAGCAAGACGTGGCGATGGTTGCGAAAAAATTAAAACTACCCTATAAAGATTCTAGTTTGTTTGTAGACGAGTGGGCAACCATTTCCCATGCACCCGCTGCTGGCTTATTAAAGAGTAGTAAAGTAGATGCAAAATCTATGCCATCACTTGTGGGCCTTGGGTACAAAGACATGATTTATATCTGTGAATCGGCAGGATTAAAAGTAAACGCACAAGGTAGAGGCAAAGTAGCAGCTCAATCTATTATAGCAGGTCAGCCCATTGTAAAAGGTCAACAAATTCAAATCACACTCAACTAATAAACGCCATGCATATTTTACAAGACATTCTATATAAAGTACACCTACTAGAAGTAGTTGGTGCTACTGATATAGCAGTGTCTAGTATTGCAATTGATTCGCGTAAAGTAATAAAAGGCACTGCTTTTGTTGCTATTAAAGGTGTAGCACAAGATGGACACGATTATATTTTAAAAGCCATTGAACTAGGTGCTAAAGTGATTGTATGTGAAAATATGCCTGCACTACTAGCAGATGGGGTTACTTATATTAAAGTAGCGAACACTTCCGAAGCAGTTGCTTTTATGGCGCATCAATTTTATGATGCACCGTCTACAAAAATTAAATTAGTGGGTGTTACAGGCACCAATGGCAAAACCACTATTGCCACTTTATTATTTAAATTATTTTCTTCACTAGGGTATACCTGTGGTCTTGTATCTACGGTACAAAATCAAATTGGAGATCAAATTATACCGTCTACCCATACCACGCCCGATGCCGTTAGTTTAAACGAACTGCTCAACACCATGGTAAACGCGGGTTGTAGCCATGTGTTTATGGAGTGCAGCAGTCACGCAGTGCACCAGCACCGTATTACAGGCTTGCAATTTACGGGTGCGTTATTTAGTAATATCACACATGATCATTTAGATTACCATAAAACATTTGAGGCTTATATCGCTGCTAAAAAAGGATTCTTTGACGCGCTACCAGCTACTGCTTTTGCTATTACCAATGCAGATGATAAGCGTGGTGAAGTGATGCTTCAAAATACAAAAGCCAAAAAACTTTCTTACGCATTAAAATCTACCGCAGACTATAAAGGTAAGATTTTAGAAAATGCGCTTACCGGACTTGTGATGCTTGTGAATGAAGTGGAAGTTCATTTTAGACTCATAGGAGAGTTTAATGCGTATAATTTATTAGCAGTGTATGGTGCAGCTGTAAACCTTGGTATCGAAAGTAATGTAGCGCTTACCAATTTGTCCATGCTAGCAGGTGCAGAGGGTAGGTTTGATTATATTATTAGTAGTAAGCAAGTAATTGGCATTATTGATTATGCCCATACGCCAGATGCATTAGAAAATGTGTTAGCGACCATTAAAAAATTACGTAAAGGATACGAGCAAGTAATTACAGTGGTGGGTTGTGGTGGTGATAGAGATAAAACCAAGCGTCCTATTATGGCACAAACTGCTTGTGATTTAAGTGACAAGGTTATTCTAACATCTGATAATCCACGTACCGAAGATCCAGCCGAGATTATTGCGGACATGGAAGCGGGATTAAACACAGCAGCTAAAAGAAAATACATTTCAATCATTGACAGAAAAGAAGCGATTAAAGCGGCCGTTGAATTTGCAAAGCCAGAAGATATTGTGCTAGTAGCCGGCAAAGGACACGAAAAATACCAAGACATCAATGGTGTAAAACACCCTTTTGACGATAAAGCCATTTTATTAGCATTCTTTAATAACAAAGATTAATAGACCCCCTATGTTATACCAATTATTTACATGGCTCAATCAAGAATATAATGTACCGGGCGCTGGTATGTTCCAATTTTTGACATTTAGAATTGCGATGGCGGTTTTATTGTCTTTGATTATTGCAACTGTATTTGGTAAAAAATTAATTGAGTTTTTACAGAAAAAACAAATTGGTGAAACGGTAAGAGAACTTGGATTACAAGGCGAGCAGCAAAAAAAGGGTACACCAACCATGGGTGGTATCATTATATTGTTAAGCATATTAATTCCTACCTTATTATTTGCCAACCTCGATAAAGTATATATCCGTTTAATGATCTTATGTACGGTATGGCTTGGTATCATTGGGTTCTTAGATGATTACTTTAAAATTAAATCACGCAAAGACGCCCTAAAAAAAGGAGAAGCGTATAAGAAAAAAAATAGTGATGGCCTTGCGGGTATTTCAAAAATAATTGGACAAGTAGGACTAGGCATTATTATTGGCGTGTCACTTTATTTTAGTAACGCAGTAACCGTGGAAAGAGAAATTGTTCCTGCTTCTTCTGTTAGCACAGGCATTGTTGCCCTTCAAAAAGGGGAGCGACTTGCTAAAGATTCAAATGTTATTATCCGTAAAATTAATGGGGTAGAGCGCCGCTACGTAAAAGTAAAAACGCCAATTACTTCTATTCCTTTTGTTAAAAACCATGAGTTTAATTATAGCAAGCTTATTAGTTGGATAGGTCCTGGCGCCGAAAAATACACTTGGATCATTTACATTTTTGTAGTGACGTTTATTATTACCGCGGTATCTAATGGTGCTAATATCACAGATGGTTTAGACGGATTAGCTGCTGGCGTCAGCGCTATTATTGGTATGGCCCTTGGCGTATTTATTTACGTGAGTGGTAACTACGTATTAGCAGATTATTTAAACGTCATGTACATACCTAACCTAGGTGAGTTATCCATTTTTGTGGGTGCTTTTGTAGGCGCATGTATTGGATTTTTATGGTACAATGCATTTCCAGCACAGGTATTTATGGGTGATACCGGAAGCCTTGCATTAGGCGGTATCATTGCCTCCCTTGCCATTATTGTTAGAAAAGAATTACTCATTCCAATTTTTTGTGGAGTGTTTTTAATTGAATTATTAAGTGTTATGATTCAGGTGAGTTATTTCAAGTACACCAAGAAAAAATTTGGCGAAGGTAAGCGTGTGTTTTTGATGAGTCCATTACACCATCATTACCAGAAAAAAGGGTTTCATGAAAGTAAGATTGCTGTGCGTTTTTGGATTATAACCATTTTATGTGTGGTACTTGCCATTCTTACTTTAAAAATGAGATAAGCATGAAGCATTTTCTAGTGGTACTGGGTAGTGGAGAAAGTGGTGTAGGTGCGGCCATGCTAGGAAAGCAAAAAGGGTACGATGTATTTGTTTCTGATGCAGGAAACATTGCAGCGCGTTACAAAAAAGAGCTCATTGACAACGGTATCGAATTTGAAGAAGGACAACATAGTGCTGCGCGCATACTAACGGCCACAGAAGTAATGAAGAGTCCGGGTATTCCTGAAAAAAATGAAATGGTGAAAGCCATTAGAGCAAAAGGAATTCCGGTGATATCTGAAATTGAACTGGCATTTAGATTTAAAGGGGACAGTAAAATTGTTGCCATTACAGGTAGCAATGGAAAAAGTACCACCACAGCGCTGATGTATCATATCTGCAAAACTGCAGGACTTGATTGTGCCATGGTTGGTAACATTGGATACTCTTTTGCAAAACAAATTGCAGAAGCGCCCAAAGCCCTGTATGTAGCAGAGATTAGTTCTTTCCAATTAGACGATATCAAAACGTTTAGACCCGATGTAAGTGTTTTATTAAACATTACAGAAGATCATCTAGACAGGTATAATTATCAATTTGAAAATTATATCAAAAGCAAATTTAAAATTATTGAAAACCAAACCAATCAAGACTTTTTCATCTATTGTGCAGATGACGATATCATTACTAACCATTTATCCTTACTAACCTTTCACCCTAACCCATTACCATTCTCTATGAAACAAGAAATTAAAAAAGGCGGCTACATCAAAGGCGATCAAATGATGCTTAGAATACAAGAAGAGCGCGTAAGCATGAGCATTTATGATTTTGCATTAAAGGGTAAACACAATCAATACAATACCATGGCAGCAGGCATTGCAGCAACCACCCTTGGCATACGCAAGGAAAAAATTAGAGAAGCGGTGAGTAATTTTCACAGCCTCGAACATCGTATGGAATTTGTAGCCATGGTGCGTGGCGTTGAGTTTATCAACGATAGTAAAGCAACCAATGTAAATAGTACATGGTATGCACTTGAAAGTTTATCAAACCCTACTATACTTATTTTGGGTGGTGTAGATAAGGGGAATGATTATACTTTAATTGAAGAGCTGGTAACTGATAAAGTAAAAGCGATTGTGTGTATGGGTACCGACAATAAAAAAATTATCGATGCATTTAAGGGTAAGGTAGCTGTGATTGAAGAAACCAATAGCGCTTCTGCTGCGGTACTAACAGCTTTTAAATTGGCAGCCAAAGGCGATACGGTGTTATTAAGTCCGGCTTGTGCAAGTTTTGATTTATTCAAAAATTACGAAGACCGCGGAACACAATTTAAAGACGCTGTAAAGGCATTGTAATCATTTCAAATAACACGCTGCAAACTATCACATGCTTAATCAAAATTCAGATACTTTATTTTCTCAAATCCCTACTGTAGAAGGGGTAAAAACACAGCTTGTTACCAAAACGAGGGGTGATAAATATATCTGGGGAATTGTTGTGCTCCTGTCACTCATTTCTATTTTGGTGGTATATAGTGCTACCGGCTCTCTTGCTTATAAAATGTACAAGGGTAATACCAGTGTGTACTTGTTTAAGCAAATTTCATTTACCCTAATAGGTTTAACAATCATTTATTTTTTACACCGTGTTAATTATTCGGTGTTTTCGAAAGTGGCTACCATCTTATATTTTATTTCTTTGCCGCTACTTGTATATACATTGTTTTTTGGTGCGCAAATTAATGACGGTAGTAGATGGATTAAACTTCCTATTATCCAGCTCACCATTCAAACCTCCGATTTTGCAAAGCTGGCACTGTTTATGTTTATTTCCCGAACACTCAGTAAAAAGCAGGAGGTGATTAAAGATTTTAAAAAAGGATTCTTGCCTGTTATTTGGCCAGTACTCGCAACCTGTGCCCTCATATTACCTGCCAATTTATCCAATGCTTTATTAACCGGGGCCACATCATTACTACTTATGTTTATTGGCCGCATTAGTATGAAACATATTTTATTGGTTATTGGGGTGGCTATGATTCCTGCCATTATGTTGGTATCGGCAGCAGTGATTACCTATACAGGTAAACCTAAAGTTGATTATACCATTCCAATAAGTAAAGTAGAAAAAGAAGAGAAAAAAGATAAAAGCATTTTTGTTCGTGTGCAAACTTGGATTAGTCGTATCCAAGATTTCATATATGCAAATGATGCGCAAACACCTTATCAAGTGCAGCAAGCAAAAATTGCCATAGCCAATGGGGGTGTATTTGTGGGCCTAGGGCCAGGCAATAGTAGGCAACGAAACTTTTTACCGCAGGCCTACAACGATTTTATTTATTCCATCATTATTGAAGAATATGGATTACTAGGTGGCGCGTTTATGATTTTTATTTACCTCGTTTTTTTATTTAGATGTATTCGAATATTTAGAAGATGCCCATTTGCTTTTGGTGCATTTTTAGCCGTGGGTTTAAGTTTTACACTCGTGATACAAGCCATTGCAAATATGGCCGTAAACGTAAACTTACTTCCTGTAACGGGTGTGACCTTGCCCCTTGTGAGTATGGGTGGTAGCTCGTTTTTATTTACCTGCTGTGCCATTGGAATTATATTAAGTGTGGCCCGAAATGTGGAGCAAACAGAAGGAAAAATTGTAGATCCATTTGCAACACCCGTACCGGTGCCTGCCTCACCTTCAAATGCAACTGCGTAAATGAACATGAAAGCGATTATAGCAGGTGGTGGAACAGGCGGGCATATTTTCCCGGCTATTGCCATTGCAGCAGCACTCGAAAAACAAGTGCCAGGTATTGAGCTTTTATTTGTGGGTGCTACCGGAAAAATGGAAATGGAAAAAGTACCTGCGGCTGGCTATAAAATTACCGGTCTTACCATCGCTGGATTTAATAGAACCAATATTTTTAAAAATATTACCCTGCCTTTTAAATTGATTAAAAGTTTTTTTCAGGTACGTGGTATTCTCGCTTCATTTAAACCTGATTTTGTGGTGGGTGTTGGTGGTTACTCTACTTTTCCAGTGCTTAAAATGGCGCAGGCAAAGGGTATTCCTACATTTATTCATGAATCCAATTCTTTTGCGGGTAAGTCTAATCAAATGCTTGCAAAAAATGCAACCGCTATATTTACCGGCACTGGTGGCATGGAAACATTTTTTCCCGCACACAAATTATTTGTTACAGGTAATCCAGTAAGAGAAAATATTATCAACGCATCTCATACCCGTGAGGATGCACATCATTTTTTTGGACTTCAACCAAATAAAAAAACAATTTTAATAGTAGGTGGTAGTTTAGGTGCCAATTCTATCAATGAAGTAATCTATAATAACCTGGATGGTTTTGCAAGTTTAGACATACAGTTAGTATGGCAAACAGGTAAAACAAGTGCTACTAAATATGCAAATGCTGCAACCAATTATAGTAATGTGTGGGTGGGTGCATTTATCGCAGAAATGGATATGGCTTACGCCGTAGCAGATGTAGTGATATCAAGGGCTGGCGCCATGTCTGTGGCTGAAATATGCGTAGCTGCTAAGCCCGCAGTTTTCGTGCCATTCCCATTTGCCGCCGAAGATCATCAAACAGCCAACGCCAATTATTTGGTAACCAATCATGCAGCTTTGATGGTGCCGGATGCACAGGCTGCTGCTACACTATTTAATACAGTGACTAAACTGGCACTTGATACTGCGCAGCAACAAACATTTATTAAAAATTTGCAACCACTTGCTATAACAAATGCAGCAGAAGTGGTGGCTACTAAAATACTATCCTACCTACGTGCATAAATTAGATACCATAAAAAATATTTACTTCATTGGTATTGGAGGTATTGGGATGAGTGCGCTTGCCCGTTATTTTGCGGCCAAGGGTTGTGTTGTTTCGGGGTATGATAAAACAAAAACTATTTTAACGGAGGCTTTATCGGTGCTTGGTATTGATATTCATTACGAAGATAATATAGATTTAATTGATAAGCACGCTAGCGTTGTGGTGTACACACCTGCTATTCCGGAATCACACAAGGAGCTAACTTATTTTAGAGCCAACGGGTACGAGGTTGTAAAGCGCTCCGATATTTTAGGATGGATTACAGAAGGCACCGTTAATATTTGTGTGGCTGGTACGCATGGTAAAACAACCGTAAGTACCATGATAGCGCACTTGTTAAGAGATACGGGCTATGGTTGCACTGCATTTTTAGGTGGTATTGCAGCCAATTACAATACTAACTTTTGGAGTAATGATAATAATGTAGTGGTGGTTGAGGCCGATGAATATGACAGAAGTTTTTTAAAATTAAATCCATCTGTAGCAGTTATCACTTCTACCGATGCCGACCATTTGGATATTTATAAAACACCAGCAGCATTTGAAGACGCTTTTGTAAGTTTTGCTGAAAAAGTAAAACCAGATGGGTTATTACTCGCCAAAAAAGGACTCGCCCGCGAAGCATCTTTTGATGTATCAAAACTAGTCACCTACAGTTTAAATGGTGAAGCGGCTACTATTTATGCAAAAGACATAAGGGTTGTAAATGGAGCGTATACATTTACTGTGGTAGGCCCTAACTGGCAAATAGAGGAGTTGGTGTTAAATATGGGTGGGCTTCATAATATTGAAAATGCAATTGTAGCAGTAGCTGTGGGGGTGCATTTGGGGATTGCTCCTGAAAAAATTAAAGTATCGCTTGCAAATTTTGCGGGTGTCAAAAGAAGATTCGAATACCTGATAAAAACTGAATCGCAGGTTTTAATTGATGACTATGCGCACCATCCCGCAGAGCTTGCTGCGCTTATAAGTGGCGTGCGTAGTTTATATGCTGCTGAAAAATTAACCCTTGTATTTCAGCCCCATTTATTTAGTAGAACACAGGATTTGTGTGATGAATTTGCAGCCAGTTTAAGTGCTGCCGATGAAGTGGTACTGCTTCCTATTTATCCTGCACGAGAGCTTTCCATACCAGGTGTTACATCAGAAATGATCAAAGACAAAATGACCAATCAAAATGTGGTTTTGCTTGAAAAAGAAGCGTTACAAGACTGGGTAAAAACGCATCAGCCTAAACTTTTAGTGATGGCTGGTGCTGGAGATATTGACGTACTCATTAGAAATATCAAAAACGATTTATAAAAACGAACCGATGCGAAATCTACCTTGGAAAAAAATAATAATGCGGACACTCTGGATCATACTAGGGGTGACGACCATGGTATTTTTTGTAATGGCCTGGGGGAAAAAGGATAAAAAAACAATCAAAGACATTCAAATACAAATTGCTGGAGAAGAAACCCAGCTGTTTATCAATGAAAGGGATATCAAAGAAATGCTTAAAGCGGGCGGGCATATTATTGGAGCGCAAATATCATCACTTAATTTGAGTGCCATCGAAAAAACAGTAGCCGGTAATCCTTGGGTAAAAAAAGCAGAAATTTATTACACCAATAAGCAGGTGCTGCATGTGTTAATTGAGGAGCGTATGCCGGTAGCACGCATTTTTACGCCAGGTGGCGCATCATTTTACCTAGATTCGACAGGACTTAGATTGCCACTAAGCGACAAAGTAGTGGCGCGCGTGCCCATGTTTACAGGCTTCCCATCGGATAAACCTATTTTATCAAAGCCCGATAGCCAGTTACTAAAAGAGGTGGTTATCCTTGGTAAGTTTTTGAATAACGACTCTTTATGGAGCGCGCAAATTGCACAAGTTGATATTACACCACAGGCATTGTTTGAACTCGTGCCCGTTATAGGCGATCATATCATTACCCTTGGAAAACCAACTGACCTTGAACAAAAGTTTTTACGCTTACAAACATTTTACAAGCAGGCTTGGATGCAAAAAGGGGTGCGTTACTATGAGCGCATTGATATCCGTTACAAAGACCAAGTTGTAGCTATCAAACAAGGTACTGCAAAAGCACAAATAGACTCGGCACAATCGGCCCTTTTAATACAGGGACTCATGGCCCAGCCTGCCCTAGATGCCGCTGCTGCCGCAGATTCGGTGGCCGCAAAAGCAGCCGCCCTGTCAACTCCAAAACAACCCGCAAAAGTTGTTGACACTGTGAAACAAAAAGCAATACCAAAACCGGTTATTAACATTAACAATAAAACGATAATAGCTCCGTTAAACAAAGAGGCTAAACAGAATTCTAAAACAACGAAAAAATCGAACAACTAAAACACACCGTTATGCATCACAATGAAGCACCGATCATTGTAGGTCTAGACATTGGAACTACTAAGATTGCCGCCATCGCAGGCCGTAAAAATGAGTTTGGAAAATTAGAAATCCTAGGTTTTGGACGCGCCAATTCAAGTGGCGTTCAGCACGGACAGGTTTTAAATATTGACCAAACCATCAAAGCCATTCAGCTGGCTTTAGTAAATTGCTACGAAAGTAACCCCGAGTTAGAAGTGAGTGAAGTGTATGTGGGTATTGCAGGCCATCATATTAAAAGCTTGCAAACACGTGGTGATATTGTTAGACAAGACCCGGACACAGAAATTATGCGTTCGGAAATTGAATTTTTGATCAATAACCAACGTAAAACATTTATTCCCGCAGGAGATCAAATCATTGATGTGATTCCTCAGGATTTTCATGTAGACAATAATCAAAATATTAAAGATCCAGTAGGGTACAACGGTGTTAAAGTAGGTGCCAATTTTCATATCATTACTGGTGATAGAAATGCCATTCGTAACATCAACAGAGCGGTGGAAAGAAGTGGTTTAAGTACCAAAGATTTGGTATTGCAACCTCTAGCTTCTGCAAGTGCTGTTATGAGCGATATTGATATGGAAGCCGGTGTAGTTATCCTAGATATTGGTGGTGGTACTTCTGATTTAGCTGTGTTTAGTGAAGGTATTTTAAAGCATACGGCGGTAATTCCATTTGGTGGAGAAAATATCACCAACGATATCCGTATGGGTCTTGGTGTATTAAAAAGCCAAGCAGAAGCTTTAAAAGTACAATTTGGTAGTGCACTTGCAGATGAGGCACAAACCAATGCCTACATCACTATTCCTGGTTTAAAAGGTATGCCTGCTAAAGAAATTAGTGTTAAAAATTTAGCACAAATTATTCAAGCACGCATGAGTGAGATCTTAGATTTTGTGACTTATCATATTAAGCAAGTAGGTCTTGATCCTCGTTTATTAAATGGTGGCATCATTTTAACAGGTGGTGGTTCTCAATTAAAACACCTCATTCAATTAACAGAATATACAACAGGGTTAAATGCAAGAATTGGTTTACCAAACGAGCATTTAGCACCCAATCATATAGATGAACTGAAGAAGCCAATGTATGCAACTTGCCTAGGTCTTATCTTAAAAGGCTACGCAGATTATGACATGAAGCACAAAGAGTTTACCGAAACATTTAAACGTGTTGAAGTGCCTCGTGCTTTAAAAGCAGTAACTCCAGAAGTGCCGGTAGGACCCGTTGTTGATGAAGTTAAGCCGGAGCCAGCACCTAAGCCAGTGAATGGAGAAGGTCGTGTTAAGTTCTGGGAGAAATTTAAAAATAACTTAATCGATTTATTTAAAGACGAAGACGAACTTTTAAATAAATAAAACCAATCCATTACGATACCCATTTCATTCTAATTTTCTAAACTCGTATATATGATTCACTTCGATCTTCCTAAACAAAAATCTTCTATCATAAAAGTACTTGGTGTTGGTGGAGGCGGAAGCAACGCAGTTAACTTCATGTTTGATCAAAATATTGAAGGTGTTGATTTCATTATTTGTAATACAGATGCAAAAGCGATTGAGCAAAGTCGCATTCCCAATAAAATTCAGTTAGGACCACACCTTACACAAGGTTTAGGTGCGGGTGCAAATCCAGAAGTTGGTAAACTCGCCACCGAAGAATCGCTTGAAGAAATCAAGCGCATTTTAGAAGTGAATACTAAAATGGCTTTTATTACGGTGGGTATGGGTGGCGGAACCGGTACGGGTGGTGCGCCTATCATTGCACAAATTTGTAAAGACTTAGGCATTTTAACAGTAGGTATTGTGACTACGCCATTTGGATTTGAAGGTCCTCGTCGTTTGCAACAAGCACAAGAAGGTATTGAGCAGTTAAAGCCGCACGTAGATACACTTCTAGTAATTAGCAATGATAAATTACGTATGCAATACGGTAATTTAAAAATGAAAGAAGCATTTGGTAAAGCAGATAATGTATTGGCTACTGCTGCTAAATGTATCACCGATATTATTAATAGTAGAGGTCATATTATTGTTGACTTTGCAGACGTTTGCACCGTAATGAAAAATGGTGGTGTTGCCATTTTAGGTAAGGCAGAAGTAGAAGGTGACAACAGAGCACAACTTGCTATTGAAGAAGCCATTGCATCTCCACTTTTAAATGATAGCGATATCAAAGGTGCAAAATGGATTTTAATAAACATCAATAGTGCCGAAGGGGATTACGAGTGCACCATGGATGAATTAGAAATTATTAATAACCACCTACGCATGCAAGCCGGAGAAGATACGGATGTTATTGTGGGTATGGGTTACGATAATACCTTAGATAAAAAAATTGGCATCACACTTGTTGCAACAGGGTTTGAACATAAAGATCCATTTGCAAAAAGTCCAGTGAGTACAAAAGCAGTTCCGCAAGAAGATAAAATTGTAATGACACTGCAAACCGAGCAACCTGCTCAGGCGCCTGTGATTAGTTTTGTTGAACCAGAGCCAGTTGTCGAAGAAGCTGCTCCTGTTGTAGAAGCAGTTGTGCCAATTATTGAACCAGTTCTTGCACCTGTTGTAGAACTACCTACGATGCAAGCGCTCGTGCAACAATCTTTACCACTTGAGCAAAACGATCCATTCATGATGCGTCCAACATTTACAGCACCTGTTGTAGATGTAGAAGAGCCAGTAGCAGCTTATGTTGCACCCGCAATAGAAGAAGTGTATGTGGCACCAGTAGAAGAAACTATTCCTGTTGTTGAAGAGCGTTATGTACTTCAATTTGAACTCAGTCCAGAAATTACTGAAGAAGTGGTATTGCCAGAAGTGGAACCAGAAATTGTTGTTCCGCCTGTTACTGCATCAGAAGCGTTGCTTCAATTTACAGTAAACGAAACGCCTAAAGCGCTTGCAACAAATGCAACCACATTTACGGGCACTATTTTAAATAAGCCTACCAATATTTATGCAGAAGAAACTGTAGCGGTAGCGCCAGAAGTGCGTGCGCAAGAAGCCCTTCCAGTTCAAGAATTTGCGCCTCAAGAAACAACACCACAAGAAGTTGTTGTTCCTGTTGCACCTATTGCTGTTGGTATTGCATCTTCTGTTGCCTACATTGCTCCAAATCCTATGACAGCGCAAACTGCACCAGCAGCGCCTGCACAACAGTCTTATAGAACTTCATTTGGCGAATCGTTAAATGAGTTAGAAGAAGATACGGAGTTAGGACTTTGCGACATGGAATTAATTGAAAAACCTGACATGCCTTCGTTTAGTCAAACCACCAATATGGCAGCACCTGCATCTTTTATTGATGACTCTATGTTTGATGATGAAGAAGAGCAAAAGCGCAGAGCCGCTGAGCGCATTCAAAAATTACGCAACCTATCATTTAATATGAGTGGCGGTGGGGCAGATTCTGGTAGCGAATTTGACAATGTACCTGCTTATGTTAGACGAAACATGGAACTTTTTGGAAGCACCCTTACTACTGTCGAAGATTTTTACAGTAAGTATACGGTAGGAAAAGACGATAAAGATCAAACACATCTATCAACGCTGAATACCTTTTTACACGGTAAGAAGCCCGATTAATAGCATTTAACTTTGTTTTAGCCTGGTGATTTTAGTTGTAGATCCCAACCTTTTGGTTGGGATCTTTGTTTATGTACTATTAAGCTTAATTTACAAGTATGGCGTGCGTATTAATAACAGGTGGAACAGGACTCGTAGGAACAGCGGTTAAAACATTACTCGAAGGGAAGGGTTATGAGGTAATTTTAGTATCCCGAAGTAAAATGGCCGTTAAAGGTCAGGCCCACTGGGATATTGATGCCGGCACCATTGATAGTAAAGCTATTGCAGCCGCCGATTATATTATTCATTTGGCAGGCGCTGGCGTTGCAGATAAAAGATGGTCTACTGCGCGTATGCAAGAAATTTTAGATAGCCGTACTAAAAGTAGCGCACTGCTTGTTAAAGCTTTACATGAAACGCCCAATAAAGTAAAAGCAGTTATTAGTGCATCGGCCATTGGTTGGTACGGACCAGATAAAAATAGTCATAGCAATAACGCGCAAAACAAAGATATACTTACAAAAGGTTTTGTAGAAACAGATCCTTCCTATCCTGATTTTTTAGGCACTACATGTGCCGCATGGGAAGCATCCATTGCACCTGTTACATCGACTGGTTTACAAAAGCGACTGGTATGCCTTCGCACAGGTATTGTTTTAAGTAAACACGGCGGTGCTTTAAAAGAATTTTTAAAACCATTAGCCGTAAGAATGGCTGCGGTGCTCGGTAATGGTAAGCAAATGATTAGCTGGATTGACGTTAGAGACCTTGCTAAAATGTTTGTGTATGCTATCGAACATGAAAATATGAGTGGCAGCTATAATGCAGTGTCACCAAGCCCTGTAAGCAATAAAACCTTAACAAAAACCCTTGCTAGTGTCCTTTATGGCAAGTTTTATATCACCGCGTACGTGCCAAGTTTTATATTAAAAATAATGCTTGGAGAAATGAGCATTGAAGTGCTCAAAAGTACTACTGTATCTGCACAAAAAATACAAGACGCCGGTTTTGTGTTTGACTATCCTGAAATTACAAAGAGTTTATCTAGCCTCGATTTATAATTTTTAGCCTCGATTTATAAATTTCACCCGCCCACCAAAAAAATTATAAATCTTTTTTACGGTGCATCAAAAAGCAAAAAGCCCAAATGGCTGTTGTGAGTAAAAGTGATAAGGCTATTTGTGTGGGCACTTCCGACAATGATTTTTCGTAAGCAGTTTTTAAATCTTTCCCAAACCTACCTATAAACGCAGGAGCCACAATCATTCGGTCCGAAATTTCAAAAGGTAAATACCTGCCTAAATCGCCACCTATTTTTTCGGCTTTCATTTTTATATAACCAGTAGCAATATTTTCTACAATCAGGTAGTAAAATAAAAATATTCCGAGCGCTATAAATGCTTTTTTAATAAGATATCCGAGTAAAAAAGCGATCGAAAGTTGCGCAAAGGTTTGTAAGAAAAAGAGTCCAATATAATATGATTGATCCCAAATTTTACTGGTATCAAATGTGCTGGCATAGATGCTAAAACCAATGGCAACAAGGGTATAGAGTATGGTGGTAATACTACTAACAATGAGTACATCCATTAATTTGCTGGTCATAAATTGACCCCTAGTCCAGCCATCAATCACATTTTGACGCTGTGTTTTGTACTGGTACTCATTGGTGACCAGCATAATCACAAGGATAGATGGAAGAATTACAAAAAACGATGAAATGTACGCAACCGTATGCCATGTTTCAGGGAAAGCAAAGGGATTGCCTAATAACATTTTAGCGAGCATGTCAGTACCTTTTTGTGTTGTAATGTTTAGGTACACATTATAAAACATGAGGTTGGCAGCAGGATAGGTAAGAAGCACAATAATAAGCATGGCCCAAAACGCGGGATACTTTTTAATTTTTAGCCATTCTATTTGAAGTAATGAAAACATAATGTTTGCGTTAGTCGTTGGTTAATTCAAAAAATTTAGTTTCTAAACTTTTCTTTTTGAGTTGTAATTGTTGCAGTATAATACCTTTTTCAAAACAGTATTTGTTAATATGGTCTAGCTGCGCTGTTCCAACTGGGTAATATAATTGAAGGCAACCTGCATGTTTTTTTACTTTTGTAAAACCGCCCATATCTTGCACCATATTTTCAAGCGCATCATTATCAGCAGCTGCAATTTCTACAATATCTTCTTGGGCGAGTACTTCATCTACTGGGCCTGCGGTTAACAGGTTGCCTTTTTTTAAGATGGCCACATGGGTACACACTTTTTCTACTTCGTCAAGTAAATGGCTGGCCATAATAATGGTTTTACCAGATGCTGCAAGTGATTTTATGAGCTCTCTAATTTCGGCGATACCTACCGGATCTAGTCCATTGGTAGGTTCGTCAAACACCAGCACATTTGGGTTTCCAAGTAATGCCGCACCAATCGCAAGGCGCTGTTTCATACCTAAACTGTAACTGCTAAATTTACTTTTTTTGCGCTCTTCTAATTTTACAATGCGAAGCACTTCATCAATATCTGAGCTACCACCTCTACCACTAATGGCTTGTGTAATTTTTAAATTATCTACCGCAGATAAGTAGTGGTAAAAATTAGGCGTTTCTAGTAAAGAGCCAATTTGTTTTCTGTTATTGGTTTGTGGCGAATTGCCAAACCAACTATACTTACCCGTATCGGCGTGGAGTACGTCTAAAATTATACTGAGTAGTGTGGTTTTACCACTGCCGTTAGGCCCTAGTATACCAAACACAGCACCCGCGGGCACTTCAAAACTTACGGCATCAAGCGCTGTAAGTTTACCGTAGTTTTTTGAAACGCCGGTTATTGTTAAAATTGGATGCATAGAAAAAATTAATTTCTGATGGGTCTACCGCTTTTTAAAACACTCTGAATTCTTTCTAGTGTTTTTTTCTCGCCGCATAAACTTAAAAAAGCTTCACGCTCTAAATCTAGTAAATATTGTTCAGATACCAGGCTTTGTTCACTAAGGTCGCCACCGCACATCACATACGCTAGCTTCTTTGCAACTACTGCGTCATGTGCGGTTGCATAGCCTGCTTTTTGCATGCCATTGATACCCGCAAGCAATGCGCCAAGCGCAGATCTTCCTAGTACTTTTACGTCTTTACGAACAGTAGGCATGGTATAACCTTGTGCGTGTAAATCCATTACCGCCGATTTTGCAGTAGCAATCCGCCTACCCATATTCATAACAATATGATCTTGTCCTTTTCTTAAAACGCCCATATCAAAAGCTTCGGCAGCTGATGTTGCTACTTTTGCAGTTGCAATAGACAAGAATCTATTTTTAAGTGTAATGGTTTCTGGTTCTTCGTCGTGCATTTCATCACCTGCGCGTAACACAAATTCTTTGGTGCCACCACCGCCCGGAATAAGCCCTACGCCAAGTTCTACAAGTCCAATATAGGTTTCTGCAGCAGCACAAACCACATCGGCGTGTAAGCTCATTTCGCAGGCGCCACCAAGCGTTAGCGCGTGTGGCGCAACAGCTACTGGTATACTAGAATAACGCACACGCATCATGGTGTTTTGGAACATTCTGATGGCCATATCTAACTCGTCATATTCCTGCTCAATAGCAAGCATAAATATCATACCCACGTTAGCACCAGCACTAAAGTTGGGGCCTTCGTTGGCTATCACTAGTCCATTAAATTTTTCTTCCGATAAACTAATGGCTTTATTAAGTCCTTCGAGTACTTCGCCACCAATACTATTCATTTTTGAATTCCACTCAAAACCTGCGATACCATCACCAATATCATATAAACGGCAAGCGCTATTTTTCCAAACCAGCTTATCGGCTTTATTTTTTAGTACTAAAAAAGCATCACCACCCGGAAGCGCTTTGTAAGCACCCGATGCTACATCGTAACAAAGTTTTTTCCCGTTTTCTAGTTTGTAAAAACTAGTAATGCCATTTGCTAGCATGGTGTCTACCCATGGCGCAACGGCTTGCCCAGCGGCTTTCATGGCTGCAACTGTTTTTGCAACACCAAGGGTGTCCCAACTTTCAAAGGCACCAATTTCCCAACCAAAACCAGCCATCATGGCGTCATCTACACGGTAGAGTTCGTCACTAATTTCTGGAATGCGGTGTGAAATATAAGAGAACAAACCATAATGAAATGCTTTGTAAAAATCGCCGGCTTTATCTGGTGAGGCTTGTAATAATTGTAGTCTTTGTTTTAAATCCTCAATGGGTTTTGCAGCTTCTAGGCTTGCAAATTTTGGTTTATTGCGAGGGCCGTATTCGAGGGTTTGTAAATTGAGGGTTAAAATTTCTTTGCCTGCTTCCGATTTTATTTTCTTAAAAAATCCTTGGCCTGTTTTATCACCAAGCCAATTGTTTGCAAGCATTTTTTCTAGCCAACTAGGAATATTAAAAATAGCAAGCGCTTCATCGGTAGGGC
>Ga0222712_10003144_pt1 | contig 18267 bp, 21 predicted proteins | sample C33_657DmetaG_FD_165043 | JGI IMG/M metagenome (GOLD analysis project Ga0222712, IMG submission 165043) | Estuarine water microbial communities from San Francisco Bay, California, United States - C33_657D | ecosystem: Environmental > Aquatic > Marine > Unclassified | place: USA: California...
AGAATTTGGTAAAATAAATGTGTTGGTTAATTGTGCAGGATCTAGTCAAGGTATTGCACATAATAATTTTACAGCACTTACTGATCAAATATTTGATTCAATAATACAAACAAATTTACGTGGGACCTGGACCATGACTAGAACAGTTATACCCCACTTAACTGACGATAGCGTGATCGTCAATATCAGCTCCGCGTCAGGAATCCGTTGGGGTGGTAGCAACATTGCGTATGCTTCGGCAAAAGCAGGAGTAGACTCAATGACTAGGAACTTGGCACGAGCACTTGCGCCAAAAACTCGTGTTGTAAGCATAGCACCAGGGGCAGTTGATACTGGCTTTGCTCCGGGTGCTAACTATCAACAGGCTATAGCAACCACGCCACTGGGCCGCATTGCTACACCATCAGACATTAGTCATATGGTAATGAGTGTAGTAAACAGTAAATTTTTAACAGGAAATACCATAGTAGTAGACGGAGGCCGAGGAATATGAAAACTATTTTAACTTGTGCAGTTACAGGGGCAGGAACAACTCCTGAATCAACTCCTTATTTGCCAATTACACCAGAACAAATTGCTAATTCAGCATTAGAAGCCGCAGATGCAGGTGCGGCTGTAGTACATATTCATGTGCGTGATCCTGAAACTGGTCGTCCTAGCATGAATTTATATTTGTACAAAGAAGTAGTAGATCGTATTAAAGCAAAGAATACTGATGTGTTAATTAACTTAACAACAGGCCCGGGTGCAACAGGTCCTAGTACAGTTATTTTTGGTAATCCGCATCCTGCTTTCCAACCTGCACAAAAGCGTGTTGACCATATTCTTGCACTCAAGCCTGATATTTGTAGTCTAGATTTAAACACTATGAATAGGGGGCCGCAGAATATTACGGTAAACACTATTGCTGTAGCTCGCGAAATGGCTCTAGCGGTACAAAGCGTAGGTGTTAAACCAGAATTAGAAATATTTGACTCAGGTGATTTAAGCATTGCTAAAATGTTAATAGCAGAAGGTACAATCACAGGAGAGCCATTATGGCAAATTGCGGCGGGCATTAAATGGGGTTGGGAAGCAACGCCCAGTACGCTAGAATACGCTAAACAACTATTACCCCGCGACAGCACCTGGTATGCTTTTGGTATTGGAGCACAGCAGATGCCCTTTGTTGCGCTTTCGACTATCAGCGGCGGTCATGCTCGTGTAGGATTAGAAGATAACATTTATCTAAGCAAGGGCGTTTTAGCTAAAACAAACGCAGAGCTTGTAGCTAAGGCTGTACGTATTATACGAGAGTTAGGTAATGAGCCTGCAACACCTGCAGAAGCTAGAGCTATATTAAAACTCTCTTAAAGCCCTAGTTAATTCAATAGTGGGATATGTAGCAAATATATAGCCCACAAGAATTACACTAATAATAGTCAATACAACCAAGTACCAATCTTCTTTATTCATTATAGTATTTACTGATCAACTCTATATAAATATTAGATTATGACAAGAAAAAGCCTCAAAGAATTAATGGAAGATGGTGCTACTGTTAGCGGTGCTATTGCTTCAACTAACAACGGTTTCGCTTCTGGCGGTATCGGTGATGTAATCCGTCGTCAGCCTGCTAAGAAAAGAAAAAGCCTCAAAGACCGCGTTGATGAAGCCAAAGCTGAATTGAATACCAAATATAGTATAAAAAATATACTTGGTGACGTAGAATCTCTAGACCAATTAAGTTCAGAGCAATTAAACAAAGTACTAAGCATTCGCGGCTATCGTGCTAAAGTTGTTGGCAAGAAATTTCGTGATCTTACAGGCCGCGGCGCTGTTTACGACGTTAAGATGGAAAACGGCAAGTGGTATGTTATGCGTATCATGAATGTATATGGTATAATCGACGGTTGGCTCACTGATGAAGAAAATAATTTAATAACGCCCGGTAGAGTTAAGCCGCAAGGTGTGGCGGAAGGCGCAATGCCAGCCAGCGTGATAAAACAAAAAGAAAGTATTCGCTTGGCCAGTGACGAAGAAAACAAAAAACGTTTCAAAGGCAAAACCAAAGCTGAATTAGCACAAATGGCTCGCCGACACGGCTACGGTGACAAAAATCCATATGCTAAATTTCACGACGGTGTAACAGAATCTACACATGATGCAGACAACTCACTGACTGAAATCAAAAAAGGTCAGAAAGATTCAAATGGCTATACTAAATGTTGGCCAGGTAAACATGCCGAAGGTACTAAAAAAGGCAAAAATGGCGGGCAAGTACGTAATTGTGTACCTAACGAAAGCATTGAAACCGAAGACCGTCATCCCAACGAAGAACCTTACGGACCAGAATTTAAACCTACTATGCCCAAGGGTACTGTTAGAGTTGACGTAAGCGATGTATACGATTGGTATAAATTAGGTAAGAATATTTCTAATCTCAAAGGTCTAGATACCAAAGACTTTGGTAAGGGACCTCCTAGTACTATTGTAAGTTTTGGTGACGAAGATACCGAACACAAGTATATCAACGATTTAGAAAACCTAGGGCTTGAGACAACTGATATAGATCCTGTAGATCCTAAACAACCTAAGGGCATGAAGCGTCAAAAGGTAGATCCTACTTACAACGTAGGGGAAGCTTCTAGTCCTGCACAACAGGCCGCAATAGCTATTGCTAAAAAGAAAAAGAAGCAAAAAGTTGACGAAATGGATAAAAGTGCTCCACAGCCAGGTCGCGATGGACACGTTAGTCATAGCACTTATGGTAGACGTGATGATTATAATTTAGGTGACCCCGAAACAACTCTAGGTCCAGAGCATATTCTTAAAAAACACGATGCAATTAAACAAGCATTAGCGGTACTTGATAAATCTATAGAACAATATAAAGGCAAAAAACAAAAAGTTGACGAGCTAGATACCAATCCTACTAAACCACCTGCTTCAAAGAAATCATGGCTTGATTATGGTATGCCCGACAAGGACGAAAAAGAACCAGAACAGCGTTTCCATGGTTGGGACGAGTACGAAGAACAGAAGAAAAAAGAACAAACAAAAGAAGCAGTAGAATTAAATCTTGACGATCCTATAGATGCACTACAATACCACTTACAGCAGTTAACAGAAGCTCCTATAGAAATAGATCGTGATGATCCTACTAACCCAATGATTTATGGGCATAACAAAGCTAATCCTGCTAAACTACAATATCGTATGATGCGGGCCGCAGGTCAATTAAAAGAATTAGCAGAACGTGTAAACAAAGCACAAGATGCAGAATCTTTAATAATGTGGCAAAGCATAGTTGCTAACTTTAAAGAGCTAGCAATGAATGTAGATCAAATTGGACATGCACTAGAAGAATTAGAGCAAACTAGACGTAAAGGCGGTGTTAATAGCCGCGGAATACCCGATCTAAGTTAATTTTTCTAGATCTATAATTCTAAATTCGAATAAATATACTCATAAGCTATTAAGCATTCTAACGAGTATATTCAATGACCACACGTAAATTAGACGAAAAAGTAAATAAATCCCAAAGCGGGGCACTACCTAGTGTTGTAAAGTTAAACACAGATCAGGGAATGGGTCATTATGAATGGGGTAAAAAAGTTGCCGGCCATGACGGTAAAAAGCAACATAGTCCTATCCCTAGTATGGGTGCATTCAAGGATACTCCTATTGCTGTAGGATATACAAAAGCAGAACAAAAAATGACCAAGGCCGCAATGGGTGGTAAAGGTGTTAAACAAATGACACCAAGCGGTAGTAAAGAAGCTGGCGATACTAATACAAAAAGTCCTGTTCGTAAATTTACCGAAGCAGGAGAAGTTCCGGCACAACAGGATCAACAAGATCCAAACAACCCACAAGATCCAAACGCTCAGGGACAACAACCTGCAGATGCCGCTCCCCCAGTACAACAACAGCAAGCGCCAACACCTGCTCCTGCACTAGACTTAGATCAAGTATTAGAAAAATTACCAGAAATTGTAGGTCACGCTAAAGAACGTAAAACACTAGATCCTAATTATAACAAAAAAACTTTAACAACAGATATTGCAGAACTTTTTGGTGCCGAAGCAACAGATCCTACTGTAGCTAAAATTGTTAAATTTATCAGCACTACTGAAAAAATTACAGAAAGTTTTAAGGATCAAGTACGCGGTAATGAACGTGCAAAATCAATTGGTGGCGTATTAGGTAAAGAACCAAAGAAACATCCCTATAACGATCGACTAGTAGGTGAGGATGAAGATTTAGACGCTGGTGTAGATAAAGTTACATTAGATGTTCCATTATTAATTCGTGTAATGGAATATGCTAAAGAAGATGCTAAAACAAATATGGAACTACACAGGGCAGTAGAACGTATGTTAGATATCGGTGGCGAATTAACCGTTAATGACTACAATAGAATAGTTTCTAACCTAGACGAAGATGCTGTAGTAGAAACTATTCACAAAGTCAAAGGCGGATATCGTTTACTCAGTAGTAAAGGCAAGAATCTAGGTACATTTGATTCAAAGGCCGCGGCAGAAAAACATGAGCGCGAAGTGCAATACTTCAAGCACAAAAACGAAAGCGTTGAATCTATTAGAAAAGAATTCAAAGCAATTAAAGAAGCCAGCGCAGAAGCTCTTAAAAATTACAAACGTGCCAGCGCAGGTGATGCTATCAATCGTCAAAATATTGCAGGCCGTTCGGGCGAAAAGGATCCTAAGATTGCTAAACGCAATGCAGGTCAAGAACGTGCAGAACAAAAACTGCAAGCCAAAGAAAAAGATGTTAAAGAATCTTTTGCACAGTTTAAGGCAGGTAAACTATAATGCCAACACCAATGTCTCCCATGAAGCCCATGAATGCCGCACAGGCAATGATGGCCAAAGCCAAAGATAATTTAGAAAAGGGTGGCGGCCCTAATACTGCAATGACCGGCGGTGTAAGTACCATGGACAAATTAAAAGCAATGGCCAATGGCACAACGGCTAGTCCAGCAGATGCCACAGGAGCAAAGCAACCAGGTGAAAAAGCCTTTTCTATCAAGACAGCACAAGATCCAGACGGTACTATTCACTTGTACGCAAAGAACGAGCAAGAAGCAAAACAAAAGTATCAACAACTTGGTAATCCTCTAGGTAATGCTAATGCGGCCGAAGAAGTTAAAGAAGCAGGCTTTCCTACAGCTAGCGACTGGTTCTCAAAGAAATTAAATAAAGTTGCGTCTAAGGGCGCGGCAAAGATTGGCTGGGATTATACCTATCCTGACAGCAAGACATTTGACCCTGAAGAGGAAGAAAAGAAACCATTTGGTAACTATCGTCAAAGTTGGACACGTAAAAACGTTGACAACAGATATAAAAATAATGACAGTAGTTCTAAACCTAGCAGTGATCGACAGTCGTTTCAACGCTCAACAACAAATAAACCCTGGGCCATTGTAACTACTCATGATAGAAGAGGTGAAACTGTAATTATGGCCGCAACTGCTGAAGAAGCCGCCAAGAAGTGGGAAAAAAGGTTTGGTAAGACCGGCGATAAGATTTTAAAAGTCTTTAAACCTAGAGATATGGAAGAAAGTATGAATACAACATTAAAAACAACATTTGAAGGTATCGAGGATACTATTTCTGACTTACTTGAAAGTTTTGGTTTAGAAAATGGTAGAGACTTTTATATTGACGGTACCATTCGCACACTAGACGAACAAGTAGCACAAGACATTTTGTCAGTCTTAGCAGACCACGAAATGCCAGGGCAAGCAAACTTACGCAGACTATCTGAAGGTTGGGCTATTAGCTTGATTGGTCAAGGCGAAGAACTTGTAGAGAATTTAACCATAGGCAATGATGCTATTGAAATCCGCCACATTGGTGAAGGTGTAGTTCGTGTTTATGTTAATCAAGAACTAGCAGAACAGTTTGATACGGGTACTGCGGCATTCAAATACGTTAAAACATTACAACAAAATTTAGCTGAGGCAGAACAAGAGCTTATGTCTGCGTTATCTGCTGAAGCAGGAGAAGATCTAATGAAAATATCTAATATCACTGAAGGCTGGGAAGACATGCTCAAAGCGGTCAAAGATCGTGATGACAAGAAAGTCGGCGACAAGTGGAAAACATCTAAGGGCGAAGTTACTAAAACTTCGACTGGTGTTATACATACACGTAGCTATGATCCTAAGACTGGAGAATCAGACGATGAAAAGCCAAAAGACGCAGATGGTAATCCAGTAAAGCGTGGTCGTGGTCGTCCAAAGAAAGTTCGCGAAAGTCTAGCCGCTATTCAAGCAATGCGTAAACAAGTTGCTGAAGCACTAGCCAAGATTGATCGCTTACCAGAAGCACAACGCAATACAGCACAAGTACAAGCAATGGTAGATCGTTTAACTGAAAGTGTGCGTAACGCAATCGCAAGGGCAAAATAATGAACAAGAGAGATAATCCTTTACTAGATAAAGAAGACTATCTCGCCAAGCGTAAGGCTTTGCAGGATATTCAAATGGATCCTCATACACACAAGGATCCAGAGCTTACTGCTGAACTAATGCGTAAGGTCGCTCATCTTAAAAAGCAAGCCCAAGAAATGGGACTAGAAGAAGCAGATCACAGTTTTAATTTGTCTACTTTAAATACTGGTTCACGTAAACTAATTACGCATGTTCGTAACAAGTATCCTTTTGCTAAATCAGATCTAGAAGCATTGTTGGCTTATATTAGAGATGAAGATAGCAGTTTAGAAAAAGAAATAACTGATCTAGAAGGGCACGACGAAGTACACGATACTGAAATTGATACCTTAGATAATGAATTAGACGGTGAACAAGAAGAAAGTGACAATCATGAGCGCCGTATCAAAGAACTTGAAGATCGTGTTAAAGAAATAGCAAACAGAGTTTTTTCTGGCATTGAAAGAAGATAATGGACGATTTAGTTAAAGAAACAAAAGTAGTAATGGCTAATAATTTTGCCCTATATCTTAAGGCGCATAACTACCACTTTAACGTTGAGGGGCCTGACTTTTATCAATATCATAAATTACTAGAAGACATTTATAATGAACTATGGCAAGCACATGATGCCATTGGCGAACACGTAAGGGCTTTAGGTGCATACGCTCCTGCTAGCTTTTCTAGATACAGTGAGCTTACTGAAATTGACGATGAAGTTAAAGTTCCAGAAGCATTAGAAATGATTCGTAGACTATTAGAAGACAACGAGCGTGTCATTGGTAGTTTATATAGAGCATATGAAAGAGCAGAAGCACACCAAGAGTTGGGCCTTGCTAATTTTTTCCAGGATCGTATAGACGTCCACAAAAAGCATAGCTGGATGCTACGTAGCACTTTAAAAAGAGCATAACATGAAAACAAACATTAAAGAATACATTGAAATAAGCGCATACAATCGTGCTATTGATCATCTTAAAGATCGTGGCATTACTGCTGTAATTCGCGAAGATAAAAAGATTGTTGTTGAACAACAAGACTATGAACGTGCTGTTAATACTTTAGGTAAAGCATACAAGTGGGGCGAACTAAACGTTAATCCTACGGTTACTACACTACTGGAACACTATAGTCTAGAATCTATTGTTAAGCGTTTCCCTAAAGAAATTAAAGATTGGCGCAACAACGGTGATATGAGCGATGATTTATTCCATGCGCTATATGATTACTACTTTGATGAAATGCCATATGGTACAAAGAAAGCTCGCGATGGCGATCCTTATGAATGGGTAAGTGATCGTTTAGATCAAGATCTAGGAGATACTGAATTAGAAGAAGATAGTGCATATCGTCTTACGCTACCTGCAGGATATGGAGATTATTCTAAAGGCGGAAAGGCGGCGTATGCTCAACGCCAAACAGATAGAGAGTTTGATAAACAAGAAGCCGAGTATATCAGAAAAAAAGAAGAAGAAGATAGAATTAGAAAACGTTACAGAGGACAAGAAGTAGACGAGGCTAGTGGCGCACACATGTTTGTAATGGGCGATACTGTTTACCACGACAACAAAGAAGGTCGTGTTGATCGTCAAGAAGGCAACAAAGTATTTGTACACGTTGGTAATGGTGATATGGATGTATGGCCCGCAGACGAAACTAGTTTAACTCGTCAAGGTGTTGTTCCTACAATGCGTAAGCACATCAATCAAATTGCTCGCGGCATGAAAGGCTTTATGACCGGTCGTCCTGAACTAGAAGAATCTAAAGACGATGACATGGACATGGATGCTGATGCTAGCGATGACATGGCCAACGACGAGTCAGATAACGAAGAATTAAAAGATGAAGTTAAGAATTTTCTAACACAAATTCAAGACGGTGCAAGAACTGGTCAAGATATGATTGACAACTTAGCCGATGAGCTTAACAGTTTATATGATGCTATTGAACAAAGCGAAGATCAAAGTTTAAAAAATGCTTATCACTATGCAATGGACAAAGGTCAAGAAGCTGAGGGTAACCCTGCACTGATGGCTAAAATTATGGCCACAGCAATTAACATGCTAGGTAAAGGTAATAAAGTTGCAGAAGCAAAACGTATTGGTCCTGGCGGAGAAGAATACGACTCAGTGGCTATTGGTTCAAAGAATGGCAAGAACTATACTGAACTTAAAAAGAAAAAAGACGGTAGCCGTGTAAGCGTTGACGACGAAGAACTAGAAAAGAATTACAAAAAAGAGAAAGCCGAAGAGTCTGCAGATTTATCTGCATTAAGAAAATTGTCTGGCTTAAAGTAATCCACCTACCTTAGGACCTGCTGTTGCGGTTTACGGTGGGGGCGGCTACTGCCCTAAATCCTAGGAGTCGTGCCCAAAGATTTGAAAGTGTAGCAAAATAAATATGTTAATGCAAGACGTAACCCTTACATTAGCTAAATTTACAAAGGGTGGGTACTGGTCAGTACCCATTTCTTTTGAGGGTGTTCCCGGGCCCGAATACGTAAGCCTATTTGATCAAAATGGATATGACCTAACTGAACTGGAAAAACTTTACAGTCAAGTCAATGGCAACAACACTACTGATCATCGCAATAGTACACACCACGCATTAAAGCAACCTTGGTTCACACAGGAATCTAAAACACAAGGAGCGGTACTTAACCATTCTTTGATCTTTGAACGTAAAGGATATGAAGGTCCTGCATTAGATCAGTTAACTACATGGTCGCAGACTAATCCTTTAATTAATAAAGTATCTAAGATGCGTCCTAAATGGGGCCTAGACTTTAGCATAGATTATGCTGATGTTGAGGGTAATGTATTTGAGGTATTGCATTGGGAGTACGACGGCTTTGACTACGACGAAATACAAGAAAGAAAGTTACGTTACGAACTAAAGTTTTTGCGTACAGACTGGGACGATGCCGCAAAAACAATTCTTACACATAAAGACAAATGGCATCACTTGGACTTCTTTGCCCAAAGCAATTGGAAGTGTAATTACTTTGGTATTGAAAAAGAACGCTTTAAGATGGTGATCTGGCAGTAATCTTAAATAAAAATTTACACGGAGTACTAATGGAAGAACAGAACAGTTGGACCGGACCTAATGGTCCTTGGAATCAAATAGAAACTAATACAGATTATATCTTTTCTATTGACAATGCTGTACCAGAATGGTTACAGAAAAGCATAGATGATCAGTTTTATAGATTACCATTAGAATTTAATCACTATAGCCATCCTGGCGCAAGACCTTTCTTTGGGCGTACATTTTACAATCAAAGAACAGGACAAAACCAGGAAGCACCATGGGGCATATACGCACTTATAAATCTTATTAAGTTTCATGTACTACCTGCTGTAGATTCTAGAGCACAATTTTTAGATTTATTACGCATCAATGTAAATGCCTATCCGGCAACATACGCAGGTTCAAAACATGTAGACTTCGACGATGATGTACGAATCTGGTCAGTACTTTACTATGTTAATGACAGTAATGGTCCTACTAGATTTTATAAAAGTTTTTCTGACGATACTCCTGTTATAGATGCTGAAGCGAAAAAAGGAAGATTATTAATGTTTCCTGCGTGTTACGCACATCAAGCATTAGCAGGATCAGGAGATTTACGCATGACTATTAACTTTGGTATTGCTATTGATAGCTTGTTAAACGATAAAGCATATTCGGGGATATAAATGATAACCATTACAGATAAAGCCGCAGATAAGATAAAAGACTTATACATAGATGAAAACGATTCTAGTATACTGGGATTGCGTATCTTTGTACAAGGCGGAGGTTGTAGCGGTTTTCAGTATGGTTTTACCTGGGATAGTACACAAAACGAGGACGATTTTATAGTAGAACACAATGAAATTAAGGTAATTATAGATGCTATGAGTATGCAGTACCTAAACGATGCTGTTATAGATTTTAAAGAAGAACTTATGGGCTCGCAGTTTGTTATAAAAAACCCCAATGTTACACAAACCTGCGGATGCGGATCGTCCTTTGGAGTCTAGGCCAAAATTTGGCTAAATACTAAACTATGAGAGCACAAGAATTTATTAACGAACATTGGGACGCTGGCAGTGGTGCATGGAACCCTGAAAAGGCTAAAATAGATATTATAGGTCTAGGACACTTAATTCTTATGGGTACAGTTTCAGTAGGAGTTAACGGGATTGACAGCATCAAGGCTGTTACTAAAGTAGGACTTACTGATCCAGAACTACATGCTGAACTTAAGAAGTTTTATCAAATAACCAAAGATGCAAAACGCGATTGCATTCCTGTAATTAAGAAATGGCTACAAGCAAATAGGCCAAAAATTGCAGGAGAGTTACATGACGATTTTTGGGAAGGCGAAAACTGGATATCTAGCAAAATGTTCTCAAATGGTGCTCATACTAAAGAATCCAAATAACAGGAGATACACATGGAAGTCGGACACAACGGAATTGCGCTAATACAACACTTCGAAGGTTGTTTTAGTAGTGTACCAAACTCTGCCGCAAACGGCAAAATTAGACCAAAACCTGTAAGTAATCTAAACAATTTAGGACAAACAGTTTACAGTTATCGTTGCTCAGCAAACGTTCCTACTATTGGTTGGGGAAATACTAAGTGGACTGATGGATCTCCAGTACAAGACGGAGACGAATGTACATTAGATGATGCTAACATTTTGTTTGCACAGGAAGTTGCAGAATTTGCACACGGCGTAGACAAATTAGTCAAAGCACCTATAACACAAAATCAATTTGACGCTTTAGTTTGCTTTGCATATAATGTAGGACTAGGTGCTTTACGTAGTTCAACATTATTAAAGATGGTTAATAGTGAGCAATATCACTTATGCCGCGAAAACTTTTTAAAATGGAATAAGGCAGGCGGTCGTGAACTTCCTGGTTTAACTAAACGCAGATCAGCTGAAGCAGATCTATTTGAAACTCCCGACGAATAATATGAGCAATTCTGACATTTATAAATTTAGAGACTTGGTTGCAAAAGCATCTGCACCAAAACAAGAACCAGTTGTTGAAGAATTAGAAGATGATCTTTCTCCGGACGAAGCTAGCCAATTGGCAGACGAAATTGAACAGTATGTTAATGACTTATCTGGAGCAATGGAGTCTATTGAACATATTATTAAAAGCAGACTTCCTAGAGAATATCGTTATATGGAACACTATACGTTTCCTCATATCAAAACTTGTATTGGCGGATATGGTTATGAAGACCGTATGATTAAGAGTTTTAATGATTTGATCGAAGATCTCCGAAATCATGAAGGTTTTGACGACGAAGAAGAATAAGTTGTAAACTTAATTCTGGCCACAGGCGTTATATAATTACAGTAAGGAGAACATTATGAAAAAAGTTCTAGCTGGTTTATTGATAGTTGTATCTAGTGCCGCAATGGCACAACATCGCCCGGGTGGCCATCACCATCATCACCATCATGGAGGCGGTTGGGGTTGGGTAGCACCTGCACTAATTGGTGGTGCAGTAGTATATGCTGTTACTCGTCCCCCTGTAGTACAACAACCCCCTGTAGTTATTCAACAACCTCCCCCAGTAGTATATGGCACTCCTGTGCCTCCAGTCGGTTATCATTATGAAAATATATTAGATGCTAACTGTAACTGTTATAGACTAGTATTAATTTCCAATTATGGCATACAGTGACAAAGTAATCGATCACTATGAAAACCCGCGTAATGTTGGTAGTTTTGATAAGTCTGATAGCGCCATTGGTACTGGTATGGTTGGGGCACCTGCTTGCGGCGATGTTATGAAGTTGCAGATCAAAGTTAACGACCAAGGGATTATCGAAGATGCCAAATTCAAAACATATGGATGCGGATCGGCAATTGCAAGCAGTTCTCTTGTTACCGAATGGGTTAAGGGCAAGACTCTTGACCAAGCAACCAGCATTAAGAATAGTCAGATTGCAGAAGAACTTGCATTACCGCCCGTAAAGATCCATTGCTCCATTTTAGCAGAAGATGCTATTAAGGCCGCAGTCAACGATTACATTTCAAAACATAATCAACCAATAAGCGATAAGTGACTTGACTTTGTCTTCTTGCTAAATTATACTAGTAAAGTATTTTTAACAAGGAGGCATTATGCCAAGTCGCTCATTCAGTTCAGAAGATATCGCAAAACTCAAAAAACTTTTCACAGAAGGCTCACGTGTACTACGTGAAATGGAGGACTTAAAAGAAGGTCTCAAAGAAACGGTTAAAGCAATCGCCGAAGAAATGGACATGAAGCCTGCTACATTAAACAAGGCTCTCAAGATTGCACATAAGAACGCACTACAACAAGAACAATCAGCCTTTGCTGAACTAGAAGAAGTTCTTGAAGCCGCAGGTCATACCCTTTGATCGAATATGTTAATACAACAGTCCAGTGGATTAAGGACGACTGGAAATCGCATAAACTTCGGTTTGTAGTTGAACTCCTTGCTTGGGCTGTTAGTATTGGTTGTAGTATTACTATGGCTGTGACTGTTCCTAATCCCCCGCTACTAGCATTGTATCCGGTTTGGATCAGCGGTTGTGCTATGTACGCTTGGGCCTCGTGGACTCGTCGTAGCTTCGGTATGCTAGCTAACTATATTTTATTAACCACTATCGATGCTGTGGGACTCATAAGGATGTTAATTAATTGAGCTACGTTGACGCAATTTATAATAAAGAAAAGGACTTGATTCAAGTAGCAGAACGGGTTAACGGAGTACGAAAGTATAGAGACTTTCCTGCAAAGTACCAGTTTTACTATCAAGATCCTAAAGGCAAGTACACTAGCATCTACGGCGAATCATTGAGCCGTGTGGCTGTTAATACTCATAAGGCCTTTGAAAAAGAAAAACGTATCTACGGACACAAACGTTTATATGAAAGCGATCTAAAGCCTGTGTTTAGATGCTTAGAAGATAATTATCTAAACGGAACTGATCCAGTACTTAATGTTTGCTTCTTTGACATTGAAGTTGCATTCCATAAGGAAAAAGGTTTCGCAGATCCAAGCGATCCATTTAACCCTATTACATCTATTACACTATATCTAGGATGGCTAGAACGTCTTATTACATTGTGCATTAAGCCTGATGCAATGCACCAAGCAGACGCCGAAGCAATTTGTGCCAAATTTGATAATACTGTTTTATGTAATACTGAACACGAAATGCTTGAGTTGTTTCTGAGTCTTATCGAAGACGCAGATATTTTCAGCGGCTGGAACTCAGAAGGTTTTGATATTCCATATATGGTCAATCGCATTACAAAGATCATGGGTAGAGATTATAACCGCCAATGGTGTTTGTGGAATCATCAACCTAAGGCACGAGAGTATGAAAAGTTCGGCAAGACTGCTGTTACATTTGACTTTGTTGGACGTATTCATTTAGACTATCTAGAACTATATCAAAAGTACACTTATCATGAACTTCATACATATCGCTTAGACTATGTAGGAGAGATTGAACTAGGTGAACGCAAGATTCAATACGAAGGTACACTTGATCAATTATATAACAATGACTTTGAAAAGTTCTTAGCGTATAACCGTCAAGACGTTATGCTTCTAGTTAAGATGGATAAAAAGTTACAGTACATTGATTTAGTAAACGTTTTGGCTCATGCCAATGGTGTACTGTTACGTACTACACAAGGTGCGGTTGCTGTTACAGATCAAGCTGTTATCATCGAAGCACATCAACGTGGATTAATTGTTCCTGACCGTATACGTAGTAAGGAAGGTGAAACACAAGCCGCAGGTGCTTATGTAGCATATCCAAAGAAAGGCTTACATGAGTGGATAGGTTCTATGGACTTGAATTCGCTGTATCCTTCGGTTATTCGTGCGCTTAACATGAGTCCAGAAACAATCGTTGGCCAAGTGCGGCAAGATCGTACTAAGGAAATGATTAGAGAAGGTATGGCTAGTGGATTAGCATTTGCAGAATGTTGGGAAGGTAAGTTTGCTTGCCTTGAGTACGACATTGTTATGAACCAAGATATCGGTGAAGATGTTATCATTGATTGGGAGAATGGTAAGAGTCAACAAGTAAGTGGCAAGGAAGCATATGATATGATTTTCCTTAGCGGTCAAAGTTTGATGCTTAGTGCTAACGGCACTATCTTTACCTATGCTAACAAAGGTGTTATCCCAGGTCTATTAGAACGCTGGTATTCTGAACGTAAAGAACTACAAGCAAAAGCCAAATCAGCTACAGACTCAAAAGACTTTGAGTTTTGGGACAAGCGTCAGTTGGTCAAGAAGATTAACTTGAACTCTGCTTATGGTGCGTTGTTGAACGCAGGTAGTCGATTCTTTGATCAACGCCTAGGACAGTCAACTACACTTACTGGTAGACAAATTGCCAAGCATATGGCCGCACAGGTTAATGAAATGTTCACTGGTCAATATGATCACGTAGGCGAGTCTATTATCTACGGTGACACTGACTCTGCGTATTTCTCTGCTTATCCTATATTCAAAGAAGAAATCAAACAAGGTAAACTTGATTGGACGATTGAGAAAGTAATTGAACTCTACGATCAAGTATCCGACGAAGTCAATACTACATTCCCTGCATTTATGAATCGTGCGTTTAACGTACCGAATGCCTACTCACAAGTTATTAAAGCAGGACGAGAAGTAGTTGCAAGCAAAGGCATTTACATTACTAAGAAACGTTATGCTGTATTAATTACAGACAAAGAAGGCAAACGCAAAGATACCAACGGAGATGCCGGCGAAATCAAAGCTATGGGTCTTGACCTTAAGCGAGCAGACACTCCAGAATATATGCAACAGTTTCTTGAAAGTATTTTATTGGACTTGCTAGTTGGCAAGGACAAGCAACATATATTAGATAGAATTATAGAGTTTAGACAAGAGTTTAAGAATAAACCTGCATGGGAAAAAGGTACGCCAAAACGTGTTAATAACTTAACACATCACACGGCCGTTTTCAATAAGACGGGTAAATGCGGCATTGGACATGCACTGGCCGCTATAAATTGGAACCGCATGAAGAAAATCCACAGCGATCAATTCTCTATGGAGATTGTCGATGGTATGAAAGTTATTGTTTGCAAACTAAAAAGCAATCCATTAGGAATGACTAGTATCGCATATCCAACAGACGAGCATAGACTCCCACATTGGTTTAAAGAACTACCGTTTGATAATGATGCAATGGAAGGTGCAATTATTGATAACAAGATTGAAAACCTATTAGGCGTGTTGAACTGGGACTTAAAATCAACCCAGTTGAATAATACATTTAACCTTTTGTTCGAATAATTTGACAAAAGACTTGACACGACCTAAATATAAATGTTAACATAGACACACAAGGAGATTTCCATGAAAGACATTATTGTAGACATCGTTAAACAAACAGCAGGACTAGGTACTATTGAATGTTTAAAGATTACAGGCACCCCACAAGAAACAGCTATTGCGGCCATTGATCCAGATAAGACTGTTGTTATTAATGCAAAATTGCATAATCCATCAACTGACTTTGTAGGCGAGTTTGGCATGGGTAATTTAAGTTTCTTAAACGGTGTATGTAGTATGTACAGCAGAGATGGTGCTACGGCATCAGTTACAAAAACTCAACGAAACGGAGTTGATGTACCAGAGCATATTATTTTTAATGATACAGATGGTAATTCAGACAAGTATCGTTTAATGAGTAAAGAAATTGTTGATGCTCAAATTGAAGTAGTTAAGTTCAAAGGCGCCAAGTGGGACGTTACATTTGAACCAACAAAGGCTAAGGTTCAAGAACTAGCACAAGCCGCATCTATTTACGGTAGCATTGAACCAACCTTTACATTCAAAGCAGAAAATGGCAATTTGATGGTAGTACTAGGTAGCGACACCGGCGGTAGCCATTTTGGTAAGAGAACTTTTGCTAACAATGTAGGCACAGGCTTGCGCGACGGACTTACTTTCCCTCTAACTCAATTCTTAAGCATTCTTAAGTTAGGTATGAGTGGTGTATGTGCTGTAAGCATTAGTAACCAAGGTGCTTGTCAAATTAGTGTAGACACAGGAATTGGCCTGTACAACTACATCCTCCCAGCATTAACTCGTTAATGTTTAAAAAGTTATCCGATGGCACTGAATGCCGTATTAAGTGGGCAGGTAAACCTATCGCCTATCTTGATATAGGCCCCGATCGTTATTATTTTAAAACAAAAAGAGATTTGGTAGAATTCAGTGACATGATTAACATTTTCATCAAGGCCTACTGGGAAGACTTTGAACCCGGTACTCTTGATGATAAACTAGAAGATGATTATTTTTAAGGAGAATCCATGTACGAGAATCGAATCAAACATTTAGAAGAAGCACATCATATGCTTGATAAAAAAATCGATCAAATGGAAAGAACTGGAGTATACGAAGACGAGGATATTCATAAACTTAAGAAGCAACGTTTACTACTAAGAGATCAGATTCAAGACCTATTAAAAAAACAAAATACTGAAAGTAAAAAATGAGCCATAAAACAACCGTAGACATGGATCCGCGCAACAAAGACTATGCTGTCTTTTTGCCTAGTATCTCTGGTTTCTACAATACATTTATTAGTAAACAACAAGCAGAAGAATTTGTACCAAAAGATCGTATTCCTACTGAGTTCGAGAATGGTATTGAAGGTATGAACTTCCTTAATAAGGACAAGGCATACTTCCATTATAGTCACGCACTTTACTCAGCAGGCCATGCACAGCTTGACATTGCTAAAAGCGATGTACAAGAGTCGATGGTACAAAAGCGAGACAAAGGTAAGACTTGGATTCTAGGAGACTCCGGTGGATTCCAGATTGGTAAGGGTGTAATTAACTTTGACTGGCAACGCTTCTGGGAAAAGCAAGGTGATGCAGGATATGTAGGTACTGCTGATAAAACACGTATGGCTATCCTTAACTGGCTAGAACATACCGCAGACTATTCAATGATTCTTGATATTCCAAGTTGGGCGGCCGCCCCTATTAACCAACAACGCACAGGTCTTAAAGACTTTAACGACTGTTTACAAGGTACATTGTTTAACAATGATTTCTTTGTACGTAATCGTAAGAACCAAACTAAGTTCTTAAACGTTTTACAAGGCGGTAATAACGTTGATGCAGAGATTTGGTATGAAGCAGTTAAACATTTCCCGTTTGAAGGTTGGGCGATGGGTGGTAATAACATGCGTGATGCAGACTTAATGTTACGCCGATTAATCAAACTACGTGATGAGAAATTACTAGAGCCAGGTCGAGATGTTATTCACTTCTTGGGTACAAGTAAATTAGATTGGGCCTGTGTACTAACCGCAGTCCAACGTAACTTACGTAAACACGTAAACGAAAACATGAAGATTACATATGACTGTGCTAGCCCTTTCCTAGCTACAGCTTATGGACAAGTGTATACACAACACGTACATCAAAACGATCGCTTCAGTTACTTAATGACTAAAGCTATTGACAACAAGAAACTTGCTGGTAGTAAGATTGCATGGCCTTGGGGCAGTCCGGTAGGCGAACGCATGACTATGGGCGACTTGTGTTGGTATGCGCCAGGTATGCTAAACAAGTTAGGCAAAGAAGGTAAAACTTCTTGGGATAGTTTCAGTTACTTCTTAATGATGGGTCACAATGTGTATCAGCACATTGAAAGTGTACAACGTGCTAACGCACTTGCAGATGCCGCTAGTATTGTTGCTAATTTAGATCCGCATCATTGGCAAAAAGTTAAAAAGGGCGACGAGTATTCTGAATGGGTGCCTCGTAATACTC
>Ga0222712_10003145_pt1 | contig 18255 bp, 12 predicted proteins | sample C33_657DmetaG_FD_165043 | JGI IMG/M metagenome (GOLD analysis project Ga0222712, IMG submission 165043) | Estuarine water microbial communities from San Francisco Bay, California, United States - C33_657D | ecosystem: Environmental > Aquatic > Marine > Unclassified | place: USA: California...
GCTTGTCTGTCAGAATCATTTTTGTGTTTATTTATGGTTGGAATGCAAATAAATCTTAAATCTGCAAACTAAACCGCTATTATTGTAAGATGCCACTCTTTTATCAACAAAATATTAACGACACCACTAGGCTTGCCGTTTGGCAATTAGCTGAGGAGGAGTCGTTTTTTGGTGGGTTTACAGATATTGTGCATCCGCAAAAACGGCTACAACACCTTGGTGGCCGCTATTTGCTCGGTTATTTGTTTCCAAGTTTTGATAAAGCGGCCATTGCCATTGCGGCTTCAAAAAAGCCATTTTTACCTGATGGGTCGCATCAGTTTTCTATTTCACATTGTACCCAGTATGCGGCGGCGCTGGTAAGTACCAGCAGTCGGGTAGGCATCGACATTGAAGCAATTACAGAAAGGGTCCATAAAATCCAGCATAAATTTTTGCATCCACAGGAGCAGGCTGCATTACAAACAAACATTTCTGATACCTTAAACCTAACCACACAACTCACCATTTTATGGTCTTGCAAAGAAGCTATTTTTAAATGGTGGGGAACTGGCAATATCGATTTTAGTGCGCAAATGATATTGGAACAAATGCCATTAGCACAAGACGGAATATTACCTGCACGATTTATAGAAAAATCTGGAACCGAACATGCACTTTCACTCCATTACAAAGTGATGGATCAATTGTGTTTGGTATGGGTGTGTAGCGAATAATATTACTTTACGAAAACAAAAAACCCAGAACATGTCTGGGTTTGTGCGGAAGAGGAGATTCGAACTCCCACGCCCGGTAAAAGGCGCTACCACCTCAAGGTAGTGCGTCTACCAATTTCGCCACCTCCGCAGGCTTTTTGGGGATGCAAATGTATAATAAAAGCGCAAAATTTCGCGCTAAAATTTACAGTCGCAAATTTTACTTACATTCTTTCAGGCACTGGAATACCTAATACACCCATTCCTGTTTTAAGGGTATTGGCTGTTAGGGCAGCCAGCTGCAACCTGAGTATTTTTTTCTCTTCGGTTTCGGCATTGGTAATAGAATGCTCCGCGTATAATGCGTTAAATGTTTTGGCTAGGTTAAATATAAAAATGGCCACTTTTGAAGGGTCCATTGCAGTAGCTGCATCTTCAAGCATGCTCGTAAACTGCTCCAACTGAATGGTCACTTCTTTTTCGATTGGTAATAGTGGTGTAGCTGGTCCTGAATGCTCCGTCTTAGGGGCGCTTTCTGCTTTTCTTAAAATACTTTTAATCCTTGCGTGCGTGTACTGAATAAAAGGTCCTGTAAATCCATGAAAATCGATACTCTCTTCTGGATTAAAAATCATTTTCTTTTTAGGATCTACCCTCAGTAAGAAAAATTTAAGGGCACCCAGACCAATGGTATGGTAGAGTGTTTCTAATTCTTGTTCGGTAAAATCTTTTACCTTACCTAGTTCTTCTGTTTTTTGTTTGGCAATATCAATCATAGCGGCCACCAAATCATCGGCGTCTACCACCGTGCCTTCTCTACTTTTCATTTTACCGGTAGGTAATTCCACCATGCCATAACTTAAATGATAAATACCATCTGCCGACGGTAGTTCAAGCTTTTGACAAATTAATTTAAGCACTTTAAAATGATAGTTTTGTTCGTCACCTACCACATAAATACTTTGATCGGCATTAAACTCTTTTTGCTTTGTTTGTGCAAGTCCTATGTCTTGTGTGATATACACCGATGTACCATCTTTACGTTGCACTAATTTTTCATCAAGTCCATCGGTGGTTAAATCTATCCAAACACTACCGTCTTCTTTTTTGTAAAATACATTTTTAGTGAGGCCATATTCTACCAGGTCTTTACCGAGTAAATAGGTTTCACTTTCGTAATAAGTTTTATCAAAATCGCTTCCAATACTTTTATACGTCACGTCAAATCCTTCGTATACCCATCCATTCATATTGCGCCAGAGTTCAAGCACAGCAGGGTCTCCGGCTTCCCAGTCTAGTAGCATTTTTTGGGTTGCTTTCATAATGGGTGCTTCTTTTTCTGCAAGCTCGGTAGTCATACCAGAAGCTACTAAACCAGCAACCTCAGTTTTATAAGCGTCATTAAATTTTACATAATAATCGCCCACAAAATGATCCCCTTTTTTACCTGTCGAACTTGGTGTTGCTCCATTTGCAAATAGTTGCCAAGCAATCATACTCTTACAAATATGAATACCTCTATCGTTTACGATACATGTTTTTACGACTTTATTTCCAGCAGCTTCTAAAATGGCTGCAATACTCCACCCTAAAAAATTGTTGCGTAAATGACCGAGATGAAGTGGTTTATTGGTATTAGGTGAAGAGTATTCTACCATGACCGTTTTACCTTTCGAAGCAATACTTTTTTGATCAGTTGTTGTATTATTTATAAAGCCATGCCAAAAAGTATCTGAAATGGTAATATTTAAAAACCCTTTTATGGTATTGTGCGCTATAAATAATTGCGGGTGTGTATTTACCAAATAATTACCGAGGGCTTCGCCAAGTGCATCTGGCGACAATTTTAGTTCTTTTACAAATGCAAAGAGTACAACGGTATAATTGCCTTCAAATTCTGGCTTTGTGGCATTTACTAAAATAGCACTAGGAGGTACTGATACCTGGTATAAGCTAAAAAGGGCTTCTGACGCTGCTTTTTTGAGTTGATCTACAAGATGCATGAATAATCTATTTGTTAGGCCGTTGCAAAAGTAATTAATTAAGGGCTACCTTCGTCCAATAGTATGCAAAAGCTGCACGAACATATCCGCGGAGGGATCTTACAGCTAGTAGATTTGTTTTATCCGCTATTTAGACGCCTCATGCCCCACCAAACTTTTAGGTATGCGGCTTGTGGTGGCTTTAATACCGTACTCGATATTGGGCTTTTTTTTGTGAGTTATAATTATTTGTTCCTCAAAGAGCCCCAGCATATTGGCTGGATTACAATTAGCCCCCACATTGCCTCCTTTTTATCTGCTTTTTTGGTTACGTTTCCAATAGGGTTTTACCTGAGCCGTTACGTGGTTTTTCAGGAAACCTCGGTGGCAAAAAAGGTACAATTGTTCAGGTATTTTATTGTGGTATTAGGCTGTCTGATTTTGAATTATATTTTTCTAAAACTCTTTGTAGAAGTTTTTGGATGGTATGCCACGCCATCAAAATTAGCCACCACCGTTTTTGTAGTTGCTTTTAGTTATTACATGCAAAAATACTTTACGTTTAAAGCCGTTGAGGCAGGAGCGGATTAATTTAACCCTAGTTTTATCAAGGTAAATTAGTGCAATTAAAAAGGCTTCCAGTTTTCTGAGTCACCCCAAATGCATTTTTGTAATCCGGTCCTGTATATTCAAATACAATCTCTTTATTGACCGGTGCAGTACCCGAATTTTTTGTTGGCACCGCTGTAAACGTTGCAGGAAATACGCCGGATAAATGATCTGTAATGGCAAAGCCATTTATGCTATGTAAACGCCAGCTAGCTGTTATATTACCAAGTACTTCAAAATGATAAAGTCCAGTACTATCAATGTTTGTAAGCCATAAAAGCGGGTATTCGAAATTATAGGGACCCCATTTTGTAATGCGTATTTCTTCTAAACCATGTCTAAAACTTATGAGTGGGGTACTGGTCGCTTTTACTTTTTGTAAGCGTTTGTCAATAGCGTAATCGAGTCCTACTTCCTCGTTTTCTTTGGTGGAATCAAGTGTATGAATCCGTGCTCCTAATTTATAACGCTGTCCGGTATTGGTTTTGGTATTACCACTTAAATAAATACTATCGGTACCCATGATATCATATACCGTATTGTTGTTGTCAAAACTATTGGTGGCGATATAATAGTTTTTACTGTCTGTGTTTTTTAATTGAGGGTATTTCCAATCGGAGGGTTGCGTTTCTCGAGACCATAGTTTAATACCGGTTTTATCATTTTTAAAACGGTTGAGTGCAATATTAATATTTTGACCGTGCTCGATGGCAACGGCAATTCTGTTGCCCTCAAAAATATTATCTGTAATATCTGTTTCAAAACTATATCCACCCCATACGCCATGGTCACAATCTTTGATGGTATTTTTCATAATTAAATTACTACTAAACGTAACTTCTACACCATTGGTAGGCGCATATGAAAAATCGTTGCCATAAATAAAATTATCGTTGCAGCCGCCAAGCCCAGTATCCATAGTGGTTTGGCCGGCCCATAAAAAAAATCCATCACCAGAGTGAGTGGCACTGTTAAAAGCAAAAATGTTATGGTTGCACTGCTCAAAAACAAGTATGGCAGCGCTGTCTTGTCCTCTTCTGTATTTTTTATAACTGTAACCACGTACATTAAAATCGAGCTTATTGTGGTTGATATTATTGTAAGAGCTTTTATAAAGTCCTATGCCAATCCCTGAATTAAATGAAAAATTATTGTCTGTAACAAGTGCATTGTTGCAGCTCGTAAGCATGAGCCCGCACTGTCCGTTGGTGACTGTATTTTCTGTAATAACAGCATTCTGGCAATTGGTAGCATAAATGCCAGCGCCATAGCGCATCCATTCGTTATTTTCGTTGTTATGAAAACTCATCCAGTCGCTTTCGTCTTCTTTTTCAAAACTACTTTTTAAAGCGTCTCTATAATTATAACTCAGATCACAATTGTCGATGGTAAGTGCTTCTACGCTGTCTGCTTTTATACCAATTTTGTATCCTTTAATGGTAGCGTTTTTTATGGTGATATGACTAGATCCTGGTTTAATTTCGATGGCAATACCTGTAAACTGGTTGGGTGCAAAAGAGGGGTTCTTGCCAGCCCCGTCAAATACTACACCGGCTAGGTCAAGCACTATATTTTTCCCTTCAATAATAATAACCCCGCCCTGTTTTTGAATGGTATTGGTATCTGAGGTAGGAAGGGAATAATGACCCGGTGCCACCAAAATGGTCCTAGAAACATGCATTCCAACTGACGGAATGGTGGCTTTTTGAGCTTCAAGCCTGACATTTAGGGTGGTGGCAGCAATAACCAAGAGGAGTAAAACAAAGCTTCTCATGCTTAAAACTACCTATTTTGGCTAAAAAAGGCTGACATTTTTGCACTTTTTGGCTAGATGGCATAAAGATTGGGTGTATACCCCTGATTATTAATCTGAAATTCAATTTATATGGGAAAAATAATAGGCATAGACCTCGGTACCACAAACAGTTGTGTAGCCGTAATGGAAGGTAATGAACCAGTTGTAATTGCAAATGATGAAGGTCGTAGAACTACCCCTTCTGTAGTTGCCTTTTTAAAAAATGGTGAGCGTAAAGTAGGAGATCCTGCTAAGCGTCAGGCCATCACTAATCCTCAAAACACCATTACCAGCGTTAAGCGTTTTATGGGTCGTCGTTTTGATGAAGTAACTGAAGAAATTAGTCATTGGAGTTATAACGTTGCAAAAGGTGATAACAACACCGTTCGTGTAGCGATTGATGATCGTATGTATACACCACAAGAAATTTCTGCGATGGTGTTGCAAAAAATGAAAAAAACCGCAGAAGATTATTTAGGTCAGGAGGTAACTGATGCTGTTATTACAGTGCCTGCTTACTTTAACGATGCACAGCGTCAAGCAACCAAAGAAGCTGGTGAAATTGCTGGCTTAAATGTTAGACGTATTGTAAATGAACCTACTGCTGCAGCACTAGCTTATGGGTTGGACAAAAAAAATGCAGAGCAAAAAATTGCGGTATTTGACTTAGGTGGTGGTACGTTTGACGTATCGGTACTTGATTTAGGGGATGGCGTATTTGAAGTAAAATCTACCAATGGTGATACACACTTAGGCGGTGACGACTTTGATAAAGTAATCATGGACTTTTTAGCGGATGAATTTAAAAGCCAAGAAGCCATTGATTTACGTAAAGATCCGATGGCACTTCAACGTTTAAAAGAAGCTGCTGAAAAAGCAAAAGTTGAATTAAGTTCTTCTGCCGAAACAGAAATTAACTTACCATACATCACTGCGGTTGATGGGGTGCCTAAGCACTTAGTAGTAAAATTAACAAGAGCAAAATTCGAATCGCTTGCAGATAGTTTATTTGCACGTTGTTTGAAGCCTTGTGAAGTAGCATTAAAAGATGCTGGTTACAGCACATCAGATATTGATGAAATTATTTTAGTGGGTGGTTCTACACGTATTCCAAAAGTTCAGGAAATTGTAGAAAAATTCTTTGGTAAAAAACCTAATCGTGGTGTTAACCCAGACGAAGTAGTTGCATTAGGTGCAGCCATTCAGGGTGCGGTATTAACCGGCGAAGTAAAAGATGTATTGTTATTAGACGTTACACCACTTGGCTTAGGTATCGAAACCATGGGTAGCGTGATGACAACCATGATTCCTTCTAACACAACCATTCCAACTAAAAAAACAGAAGTATATTCTACAGCGAGTGATAACCAACCGGGTGTTCAAATCCATGTATTACAAGGAGAACGTCCAATGGCCAATCAAAACAAGAGCTTAGGTATCTTTAATTTAGATGGTATTCCACCAGCACCAAGAGGTGTTCCTCAAATCGAAGTAACTTTTGATATCGATGCAAACGGTATTTTAAGTGTACACGCAAAAGACAAGGGTACTGGTAAAGAACAAAAAATCAGAATCGAAGCGGGTAGTGGTTTAAGCAAGGAAGAAATTGAAAAAATGAAAGCCGAAGCAAAAGCCAACGAAGCCACTGATAAAGAAGCACGTGAAAAAGTAGAAAAATTAAACCAGGCCGATAGTCTTATTTTCCAAACGGAAAAGCAGTTTAAAGAGTTTGGCGATAAAATTTCTGCCGATAAAAAAGAACCGATCGAAGCGGCGCTTACCAAATTAAAAGAAGCGCATAAAAATCAGGACATTCCAGCTATCGATGCTGCGATGGCCGAAATGAATACTGCTTGGACGGCTGCTTCTGAAGAAATCTACAAAGCGCAACAAGCTGCTGGCCCGGAACCTGGTGCAGCTGGACCAGACGCAGCAGCGGGTGGTGCGCAACCTCAAAATGAAAATGTAGAAGACGCGCAGTTTGAAGAAGTGAAATAGGTTTTACATAGGATGAATAAAAAAAGTCCCCTGTGTTTTCACAGGGGACTTTTTTATGTATACAATTTTGTTATTTAATAATTCGGTAGCACCAGCGTTTTAGTTTTCCTTCAAAATCAAAACCAGTAGTTGCTTTGGTGATGTCTTTAATGCTGCTCGCTTTAATACCGGCTTCATCTAAAATAAATTTCGTGTAATTGGTACTAAAATAAAGTGTGCCACCATCTGTGGTAGCTGCAAGCATATCATTGATTAGTTCTACATGGTCTCTTTGGATGTCTAAAAAATCTTTCATACGCTTACTATTGCTAAACGTAGGAGGATCCATCACAACCAAATCAAAACTATTGGGCGCAAGGGTTTTCAAATACTGTTTTACGTCGGCGTGGATATAAAAATATTTGCTAGGATCTTTTAATAGGTTAATTGCCATGTTGGTTTCGGCCCAACTCAAATAGGTTTTAGATAAATCCACCGACGTAACTGTGGCTGCTTCTCCAGCAGCTGCATACACCGAAAAAGATCCAGTGTAACAAAATAAATTTAGAAACCTTTTATCTTTTGCTTCTCCCCGCACCATTTCACGGGTGATGCGGTGGTCTAAAAAAAGTCCGGTATCTAAATAGTCTGTTAGGTTTACTTGAAATTTTAAATCATTTTCAAGCACTGTAAAAAATTCCTGTTTGGTATCTACTTTTTCGTACTGCTCATCTCTGTGAGACATTTTTTTTCTTTCACGCTTGTAAATACTAGTAAGGGGTGTACCAGTAACTTCGCTAATAATTTCGAGTGAGGGTTGAAGCCAAGCATCATGCTCTTCATCGGTCATACCATGCCTTCTTACATACTCTGATACGTAAATTTTGTTTTCGTAAGCTTCTATACAAAATGGAAATTCGGGAAGGTCATGCTCGTAAATGCGGTAGCAGCCCACACCGGTACGCCTAGCAATTTTACTGCGGTGCTTAAACACTTTTGTTAGTCTATTGCTAAACATTTCTAGCTTTTGTGCTAGCGGTAATCCTTGTTTTTTTTCTATTTCTTCTTCCATGGATTATTGTAAAGCCGCGAGTGCGTCTTTGATACGCGCCCATGCTTTTTCAATATTTTGCATACTATTGGCAAAAGAGAAGCGAACACAATTAGGTTCTCCAAACGCGTCACCCATTACACTTGACACATGCGCTGTATTTAACAGGTACATGCTAAAGTCGGCTGCATTTTTTATGGCTTCACCATTTACCGATTTGCCATAATACGCACTTACATCCGGAAATACATAAAAAGCACCCTGCGGTTCAAAGCAAATAAAGCCAGGCATTACTTTTACAAGTTCTAAAGTTCTTATTCTCCTGCGTGTAAACTCTTCCGTCATTTCGAGTGAAGGTCTTAAATCACCAGTAAGTGCAGCAACAGCTGCTTTTTGTGTAATTGAACAAGTGCCACTTGTAAACTGTCCTTGTAATTTTTCCATGGCTTTTGCAATAGTCGTATTAGATGCGGTATAACCAAGTCTCCAACCGGTCATTGCAAAACCTTTACTAAGGCCGTTGATCACAACTACGCGGTCTTTGATTTCAGCAAACTGTGCAATGCTTTCATGCTTGCCTTCAAAATTGATGTATTCGTAAATTTCGTCTGATAAAATAATAATGTTGGGGTGTTTTTTAAACACTTCTACAAGCGCTGTTAATTCTTGTAAAGTATATACGGCGCCAGATGGATTACAAGGCGACGAAAACATAAACACTTTTGTTTTGGGTGTAATGGCTGCTTCTAATTCGGCAGCAGTGGTTTTAAACTGGTTGGCAACGGTGGTTCTAATTTCAACTACTTTACCACGCGCAATTTTTACAAGCTCCGAGTAAGTAACCCAGTAGGGTGTAGGAATAACAACTTCATCCCCATCATCAACAAGCGCTAAAATAGCATTGGCTAAACTTTGCTTGGCACCAGTTGATGTCACAATATTTTCGGGGAGGTAATCTAAATTGTTATCTCTTTTTAATTTGGTACAAACCGCTTCTCTTAAATCTGCGAAACCGGCAACAGGGGTGTAGTGGCTCCAGTTATCGTTGATGGCTTTAATGGCAGCCTCTTTAATATGCTGCGGGGTATCAAAATCAGGTTCTCCTAAACTAAGGTCAATTACATCAATACCTTTTGCCCTTAATTCACGACCTAGTTTGGCCATTTTGAGGGTTTCTGGTTCTGCGAAACGGTCAAGGAGTGAAGAGAGTTGCATGATTGGTATATTAAAGAATGTTAAAAATGGGTTCGATTGCGAAGCAAAGTTCGTGAATCTTGGCTTACCATCACGCTATCAAAAGCATGTGAGTGCTCAATGGGGATAAGTTCGCCTATGTTTAAAAATCTACTTTTTTCCTAACTTTCGTTAGTTTTGTAGCAACAACGATTGTATGGTGGCAGAGCATGATTTTATTTCGGTATTTGATATGTTTAAAATTGGTGTGGGTCCTTCTAGTTCTCATACCCTAGGTCCTTGGCGCGCTGCACTAGATGTCATGGCTAAGTTGGAGGCTTCCCAAAAAATGGGTCAAGTTCAGTCCATCACTGTTTTACTCTATGGTTCACTTGCCAAAACGGGAAAAGGGCACGGTACTGATATTGCCGTGATGCTGGGGTTAATGGGATACGATCCAGAAACCATTGATGTGGGTATAATGGATACGCTGATTACTAAAGTTTCGTCGGCGCAACAATTGGTTTTAAAAAATCAAACGACCCTATTTTTTAATCCTACACAGCATATTCAGTTTTTAAAAACCGAATCACTTCCATTTCATCCCAATGGGTTAACGTTTTTAATTGAATTAAATGACGGAAATAAAGTAGCCGAAACTTATTTTTCGGTAGGGGGTGGTTTTATTGTACAAGAAGGAAAAGAACTTGATAAAAAAGAATTTGTTGAAGTTCCATTTACAATAGGTCATGCCAATGATTTATTGCACTGGTGCATGAAAACGGGACTCACCATTCGAGATATTGTTTTTGAAAATGAACTTACTAAACATAGTGAGACCGAAATAAAAGAAGGGGTACTCAAAATTTGGTATGCCATGCGAGACTGCATGTACCGTGGTGTACACCAAGGTGGCATGCTGCCAGGTGGGTTAGAGGTGAAGCGCAGGGCGGCATCTATGAATAAGCGTTTGTTAAAAGACGCCGTATATGATGGGTATGACACCTGGACCTCACTCATACAAAAAGGGGGTAATGATTTTAGTTATATCCTCGATTTCGTAAGTGTGTTTGCACTTGCTGTCAATGAAGAAAATGCATCTTTTGGGAGGGTTGTAACAGCGCCTACCAATGGGGCTGCTGGTGTAATTCCAGCAGTGCTTCAATATTATATTTGTTTTTGCGCGCAAGATGTATCCAGTAAACAATTAGAAGAAAATATCATTACCTTTTTATTAACCGCTTCAGAAATTGGCAGCTTGTTTAAAAAAGGAGCCACCATTTCTGCTGCGATGGGTGGATGTCAAGCAGAAATTGGGGTATCATCGGCTATGGCTGCTGCGGGCTTAACAGCTTTAATGGGCGGGTCGCAACGTCAAGTACTCATGGCATCTGAAATTGCGATGGAACATCATTTAGGACTCACTTGTGATCCTATTGGGGGGCTTGTTCAAATACCCTGTATTGAGCGAAATACCATGGGTGCGGTAAAAGCAATTACCGCTTCACAACTCGCACTGCAAGGAACACCAGATTTTGCTATTGTTAGTTTAGATAAGGTGATTCAAACCATGTGGGATACTGCACAAGACATGAATAGTAAATACAAAGAAACCGCAGATGGTGGACTCGCTGTTCACGTTCCAATTAGTTTATCGGAGTGTTAAGCAAAAAAGAATTTAGTACTTAGTCTTACACCAATTCTTCGTCTGGCACCAACGAATAATTTTTTATTTCGTTGTACAGCGTACCGCGCTCAATCGGTTCCCTTTTAACTTGTTTGATAAGGCGCACAAGATCTGCGGTACTCATGGTAGGTGTTTGTTCTTCACTACCTGCCATCGCATAAATTTTTGTGGAGTCGTCGATAGTGCCATCAATATCATTTACACCAAACGATAAAGTGAGCTGCGCATTTTGTCTACCAAGCATGGGCCAGTAGGCTTTTATGTGTGCAAAATTATCCATGTAAAGGCGAGACACGGCGTACATGCGCATGTCTTCGATAGTAGTAGACTCTGCAATATGACTCATCTCATTGTCTTGGTTGCGAAACTTTAATGGAATAAAAGTATTAAAGCCGCCGGTTTCATCTTGCAATTGGCGAAGGCGCTCCATATGATCTATACGGTGCCAGTATTTTTCGATGTGGCCATAGAGTAATGTAGCATTGCTATGCATGCCTAGTTGGTGCGCTACTTTATGAATGTGTAACCAACCATCTGCGTCTACTTTGTCTTCACAAATTTGTTTTCTAATTTCTGGATGAAATATTTCGGCACCACCACCAGGTAATGAATCGAGCCCAGCCGCGTGTGCAAGTTTCATACCTTCCTCTACTGTAACTTTTGCTTTTTTAAACATGTAATCTAGCTCTACGGGTGTAAAGCCTTTGATGTGAAGTTCTGGACGGTGTGCTTTGATAGCCTTTAATAAATCAATAAAAAAAGCAAGGTTCATTTTTGGATGAACACCACCCACTATATGCACTTCGGTTACGGGTTTGCCGTCGTAACTTTTTACAATATGCATCATTTGCTCGATGCTTAATTCCCAGCCTTCTTCCCTGTTGGCATATAATTTTGAGTAGGAGCAAAACTTACAAGAGAACACACAAACATTGGTGGGTTCGATATGAAAATTTTTATTGAAATAGGTTTTATCGCCGTGCTTTTGTTCGCGCACAAAATTAGCAAGGGTACCTAGCCAAGACAATGATCCTTTTTCAAAAAGCGTAACACCTTCATCAAATAAGATACGCTCTTGACTAATTATTTTATTGGCAATACGTTGTAGTTCTTTATCTTTTGTTGCTTCAACTAATGAAACAATAGCCGCTTTATTGGTACCCATCACGCAGTCATTTATTTAGACTGCAAAGTTACAACAAGTTTAAGATTAACCCATTAAAATACCAGCGATACTAGCAGATAAGTAGGAGGCCAAAGTGCCGCACAATAAGGCTTTTAAACCAAGTTTGGCAAGATCAGCTCTACGCCCTGGGGCTAGTTCTCCAATACCGCCAATTTGCATACCAACGCTACTAAAGTTTGCAAAACCGCAAATAGCGATACTAACAATCAAGAGTCCTTTTTCTGATACGATTGGAACGGCTTTTGTGGTCAAATTGTTAAACGCAACAAACTCGTTGATGGTTAATTTTTGGCCCAGTAGGGTAGCTGCATTAGCAACGTCTTGACCTGGAACACCCATGGCCCAAGCCATTGGATAAAATATTTTACTAAAAATAAAATCAAGTGATAAGCCTGGGTAAACAAGACCTAGTATATAGTTTAAAAAGGCAATTAAAGCAATAAAACCAATAAGCATGGCAATTACGTTCACGGCAATTTTCATACCATCACTTGCACCATGTGAAATGGCATCAATGATATTGCTATAAGGGCTTTTAACTTCTAATTTTACTTTTCCCATGGTTTCTGATTCTTCAGTTTCTGGGAAAACAATTTTTGAAATAACAAGTGCACCAGGAGCTGCCATTAAACTAGCCGTTAATAAATACTCGGCTTTGGCGCCCATGTTAGCGTATACAATTAATATACCGCCGGCAATACATGCAAGACTACCACTCATACTAGCGAGTAGTTCACTTTTTGTCATACCATTTAAATATGGACGAATCATTACTTGTGCTTCTACCTGTCCCACAAAAGCACTCGCTACATTGCTAAGTGCTTCGGCACCACTCACACGCATGATAAAGTTCATGGCTTTTGCAATGATCGATACAATAAATTGCATCACACCAAAGTGGTATAAAATGGCTACTAGTACACAAACTAATATAATGGTAGCGGTAACGCTAAAAGCAAATACAAAACCACCTTGTCCAAAGTCTTTAACACCATCAGGGGCATTCACCATTACACCTCGGTAAACAAAGGCAACACCTTCTCTTGCGAAACGTTCAATTTTTTCCATGCCGTGTCCAAGTTTTTGAAAAAACCAAGTAACGGGAGGAACTTTTAATACAAGCACTGCAATGAGCACCTGTAATAGCATGCCACTCACGACTAATCTATAATTGATCCTTCTTTTATTGTTTGAAAATAAAAAGGCAATGGCAAGAATTAGGATTATACCTAGTACGCCGTGAAATTTATCCATGCTATATTTTTAGGCTGGGTTAAAGTGGTAAGATACAGGTCTTACATTAAAGATTGTATCTTTTTGTCAAGCACCGATTTAGGTACTGCGCCAATTTGTTTGTCTACAATTTGACCGCCTTTTATAAATAAAATAGCAGGGATTGAAGTGATACCGTAGTTAACACTCAAATTAGGATTGTTGTCCACGTTTACTTTTCCAACATTTACTTTGCCATCATATTCTTTTGCGAGTTCTTCGATAACGGGTCCGATAGCTCTGCATGGTCCACACCATTCCGCCCAAAAATCTACTAATGTTAATTTGTCACTGTCTAATACGGTTGCCTGAAAGTTGGCATCTGTTAATTCTAAAGCCATCATTTTTTATTTATAATTGTACGTTAATTTGAATCATTAAGAAGTATCAAATTTAATTCCAAACCCTGCAACTGCCACATTGACTTTTCCACATTAGCCAACTAGTCCTACTTGCACCTCTACATCTGGATTATCGAGTAAAAAGCCTGCCATTTCCTCATTCATTTCAAATCCCTTGTCGAAACTATATAAACTTACCAACAAGTTTTCTTTGGGTTCCAAAACATTAAATCGGAGGCTAGACTTACCAGGGTATTTTTTTACGTTGGTTTCAATAAACGCAACAAATTCTGGCGTTAGTGAAGCTGCGTGAATTTTGATATCCAAACTCCTTGTTAGATGTTGTTTTACAGACTCTAATAAATTAATAGAACTTACTTTAAAATCAAATTCGTTGGGGCGGTTATAACGAGGTCTAAAATATCCGTTGAGTAAAACGTTTTGACCTTTTTCTAAATAGTTTTGAAATTTAATATAGTCTTCGCTCCACAAAACAAATTCGGTTTTACCACTAAAATCTTCGATCGAAAATGAACCAAAGTTTTTTCCTGTTTTAGTAACGCGGTGTTGCACATCAATAATAAGTCCGGCTACTTTAATGGCGCGTCCGGGGTTGGGTTGAAGTTGCAGTGTTTCTTTTATTTCGTTAAAATCTGCAATATTGGTGATGCCATAATAACGCAGTTCAAATTTAAAATGATCTAATGGATGACCACTCATAAACATGCCCGTCACATCTTTTTCATGTTCGAGTAATTCGGTAAGTGTCCAAGGTTCTGTTTTGGTAAGCTTTGGAACCGGCACTTGCATAGCCGATGAAAGATCCCCAAAAAGGGTATTCGTAGATCCTGCACTTAAACTTTGAAGTGCTTGTCCGTAATTGATAATTTTTTCAAGTCCCGAAACGCGCTCACCGTCTGGTATTTTAAAATACTGTGCTCTATGAAAATCTGTAAAGCAATCAAATGCACCAGAATAGGCTAAGCTTTCCAATGATCTTTTGTTCACGCTTCTACTAATCACCCTTTTGATGAAATCAAAAATAGTAGGGAAGGGCCCACCTTTTTCTCTTTCCTTAATAATGGTTTCAATAGCCGCTTCACCCACACCTTTGAGCCCACCAAGACCAAAACGTATTTCTCCTTTTTGATTCACCGCAAAACCGTTGAGTGATTCATTGATATCTGGCCCTAGTACTTTTATGCCCATGCGTTTACACTCTTCCATAAAGAAGGTGATTTTTTCGATACTGCCTGCGTTGTTTAATACCGCCGACATATATTCTCCGGGGTAGTGCGCTTTTAAATAGGCTGTTTCGTAGGCTACATACGCATAGCAAGTAGAGTGTGATTTGTTAAAGGCATATTGTGCAAAGGCTTCCCAGTCGGTCCAAATTTTTTCTAAGGTTTCTGCTGCGTGTCCTTTGCTAGTAGCGCCCGCCACAAACTGTGCTTTCATTTTATCCAGCACCGACTTTTGCTTTTTACCCATGGCTTTACGCAGTACATCGGCGTCGCCTTTTGTAAAGCCGCCAATTTTTTGACTGAGTAACATTACCTGTTCTTGGTATACCGTAATACCATAGGTTTCAGATAATATTTCTTTCATTTCATCGAGGTCATAACTGATGGCTTCGCGGCCATGTTTACGATCAATGAAATTTGGAATATAGGCAATAGGCCCGGGTCTGTACAGGGCGTTCATCGCAATTAAGTCGTCAAATTTATCGGGCTTTAATTCGCGCAAATATTTTTGCATGCCCACACTTTCAAATTGGAAAGTGGCATTGGTTTCTCCTTGTTGGTAAAGCTTAAATGTTTTTTCGTCGTCTAATGGAATGGTATCTAAATCAATAACAACACCATGGTTTTGTTTGATAAGCGCCAGCGCCATTTTTAAAATAGAAAGGGTTTTAAGCCCCAAGAAGTCCATTTTAATAACACCCGCTTCTTCAATCACATTACCTTCAATTTGTGTAACCCACAAATCAGAGTCCTTGGCGGTTGCCACCGGAATTAAAGTCGTTAAATCTTGCGGTGCAATAATTATACCTGCTGCATGGATACCGGTGTTTCTTACAGAGCCTTCTAATCTTTCTGCTTCTTTTAAAACCTGTGCGCGAATATCGGAGCCTCTATATATTTCTCGAAGTTTTTTGACATTGTCAATGTCTTCTTGTTGATAGCCTTCTTTTTCTTCTAAAGATTTTGCACCTTCTTTTATGGTGATTGGTGCGTGTAGCACACGTCCAAGTTCGGTACCTGGTTTATCGGGAACAAGCTTTGCAAGTACGTTACTTTCGGCGAGTGGTAAATCAAGTACACGGGCCACGTCTTTGATACTCATTTTAGCAGCCATGGTACCGTAGGTAATAATTTGTGCTACCTGGTTTTTACCATATTTGTCTACTACATAATCGATTACTTTTTGACGACCTTCATCATCAAAGTCCGTATCGATATCGGGCATGCTCTTACGATCTGGATTTAAGAAACGCTCAAATAGTAAGTTGTACTTGATAGGATCAATATTGGTGATGCCAATACAGTAAGCCACCACCGAACCCGCCGCCGATCCACGACCTGGTCCAACAAAAACACCCATTTCACGACCCGCTTTAATAAAGTCGCTTACAATTAAGAAGTAACCGGCAAAGCCCATGGTTTTGATGGTAAATAATTCAAAGTCTAACCTTTCTTGAATTTCAGGTGTAACATCGTTATAGCGCATGTTGGCACCTTCACGTGTAATATGTTGTAGATACTCCCACTGGTTTAGGTTGGCATCTTTGTGTATCTGAAATTCCTTTGGAATAGGGAAGGCGGGTAGTAGAATATCCTTTTTTAAATTTAATACTTCTACCCGGTCAACAATCATGTTTGTATTGTCTAGAGATTCTGGGATATCGCTAAATAGCTTACCCATTTCCTCCTGCGTTTTAAAATAAAACTGATCGTTGGGAAATTTAAAACGTCTATTTTTTATTTGCGCATCATCATTTACGAAATCATCAAATCCAGGTGTACTTTGCTTTTCACCGGTATTGATACAAAGTAAAATATCATGTGCGTTGGCATCGTCCTGATCTACATAGTGACTGTCATTGGTAGCAATAACAGGCACATTGAATTTTTTTGAAAACTGTAACAGTGTGTTATTGATCAGTTCCTGCTCCTTAATATTGTGGCGCTGTATTTCAATAAAATAATCTTCACCAAATAAATCGAGCCACCATTTAAATTCTTTTTCCGCTTTTTCGGGGCCTTCGTTTAAAATCGTTTGAGGTACATACGCACCAATACAACAGGTGGTTGCAATAATACCTTCGTGGTACTCTTCAATTAATTTTTTATCAATACGCGGGTACTTGCTATACATCCCTTCAATAAAACCAAGTGATGTAAGCTTTACTAAATTTTCGTATCCTTTTTTATTTTTTGCAAGTAATACCTGGTGGTATCTTTTGTCTTTTGCTTCTTTGGTAAATGTTTTGATGTGACGGTCTTCTACCACATAAAATTCGCAACCAACCACTGGCTTAACAATGGGTTCTAGAATATCATTTCCGTTTTCATCTTTACCTACAATCTTGGTTTTTTTCCATGCCTGACTTACAAATTCAAAAGCTCCAAACATATTGCCATGGTCTGTAATGGCAAGCGCTGGCATGTTATTTTCGATGGCTTTATCGTATAATCTTTCTACCGAAGCCGCCCCGTCTAACAGTGAATATTGGGTATGAACGTGTAAGTGTGAAAAAGTTGGCATGGCCCAAATATCCTATCTCGGCGGCAACCTTTTGGGGTGCAGTTATCCACAATTGTAGGGGAGGGGAACAGATTGTTAAAAAGTTATGCGCAGGGGCATATTTTACTGGTTTTTAGGCCTATAATTGTCTCATATTTATGCGGTATAAAGTATATATAATTGCTGTTTTGGGGCTTTTCCTGCTTTCGGGCTGTAAATCACTTGGTAGGCTTACCTCCAAAGACCAATCGAGTGCGCGCGGACAAGTAGGGAGCAGCTCTTCAATGCCAAGGGGCTTTTTAGACAATATAGCCGTATTGCCAGGTGAAGTAAAGGTTGCAGGCGTAAAAGTTACGGCGCCACCCGTGGCGGAAACGGAACCTAAAAAAAATGTGGGCATTACTTACGACGCAGCACTTTCATTACCCAATAAATATGCCAACTTACTGGGCGTTGCACCAACAAGTTTAACCAATGTGGAGTTATTAGCGCAAATGGAAAAATGGTTTGGTACCCAGTATTGTTTTGGGGGCAGTACCGATTCTTGTATCGACTGTTCCTCCTTTACACAAGTGATACTGCGTGATGTTTACAACGTAAAAATTCCAAGAAACTCGCAACAGCAATTTGATGCGTCTACTAAAATAGAAACAGAAAATTTAAAAGAAGGCGACCTCGTATTTTTTAATACCGTATCTGCGTCTATGATTATTACGCACGTTGGTGTTTATGTATGCAAC
>Ga0222712_10003147_pt1 | contig 18244 bp, 34 predicted proteins | sample C33_657DmetaG_FD_165043 | JGI IMG/M metagenome (GOLD analysis project Ga0222712, IMG submission 165043) | Estuarine water microbial communities from San Francisco Bay, California, United States - C33_657D | ecosystem: Environmental > Aquatic > Marine > Unclassified | place: USA: California...
CTTTTTAGCGTTCCCGCTTTGTACTCTTTCATTACCTTGCTGATCTTCTTGTCCGCCTTGCTTGGCTTCTTTGGCATCGCGCCATTCCTCAATACCTGACAGCAGTGTAGAACCGTCAGCTAACGCCCAGCCTTTATCGGTATAAACCGCCTGAACCCAAGCCTCACCGACTAACGCCTCAACCGGATCAGAGAAGACAAAGAAGATGCCTTCATTGCGGAAATGCCTAAGACTCGGCAGCGCCATACCGTCTCCGTAGTTGTTCCAAGGTTAGTTCGCTGCCATCATCCCGCACGAGCTTTGCCATGGCATCCTTTGGTCCGTATTTCTTTGAGAGCAGATCAAAATAGGCAACCTTCTCTTTGCCAAGGACTGTTGCTTTCGTAGCTTCGCTTTGCCCTGCAAGCCATTGACCGTAAGACGTGTCAGCAGGCACTCGACCGTCCATGCTTTGCCGTTTGCCTTCTGGTGGTGGGTTAAAGCCAAGCTCTTTGTAGTCGATAACAGGGACTGTGGTTGATCTGCAGTTGAAATGCTGCGGTGGTGTCGGACCCTTGCCGTATTCAAAGATGCGCCCGTCAAGCGAGGCACAGATAGCGGAGGTGCGAGTGTCGAGCGTTGCGACGTATTGGTAACGCTTGGTGATGTCTTGATTTGCTTCGTAGACCTGTTGACTTGCGGCATTGGCAACCTGATTGACACTGGTGCGAACTAGCGTCATTACCTGGCGATTGCTAGCGATTGTTGCTTCGCCACCTTTCTCTGCTATTTGCCGGATGCTGCCCCTTTCGCCAAGCTGCAATCTGCCGATCAGACGTCGTGCAATGTCTTGAGTGCTTTCGCCGGTCAACAATCCATTGCGGACTATCTGTGAAAACATCTCTGCCTGCGAATCAACGATCCCGCGAAATGCTTTTTGTACAACCTGACCATTTGGCAGTGTTACGGTTGCGCCTTTAGCAGCAGTCAACGCATAGGTTTGTGGTGCGCCTTGAATAGCAGCGGTCAAGTCGTCACTCAGGGTGACAATGTTTATCTGTGTTGGGTCTGTCATGACAACAGACTGCGCGAACTGCGGACTGATCTCGACGGTGTTAACAGCACTGCGAGCCCCAGCAGGCAAGACCCGTCGCAGTTGATCTTCTACAAACTCAGATTGCAATACGGCTAATCCTTGCAGTTCGCCTGTCAAGGTATTAACGCTACTGCCTGACCAGGTGCCAAGTGATTCTTTAAGCTGCGCGAGAATCGCCCGTAGTCTTGCAGTCTTGGCTGGTGCTGACAGCTCATCGATAGCCCGCAGTTGATTGACGCTATCAATGATGATGTCGTTATATGCCAAGACGATCTGCTTGGCAACGCTATTGCTGTAGCGATTCAAGTCAATAGCATTGCGGTACAGGCTAGAAGGGGCAGCCATTATTCAATACCCAAGGACTCTGCCGTACGTTCCGTGATAATGGTGACATCAGCACCAGCGTGCAAGGCACTTTTGATCAGGTGCTGAAGGACAAGCACTTTTTCGTCAAGGTCATCATCAAGTTGCAGCTCTTCTACCTCATGCTCTCGCCCATCTCGATACCAGGAGACGCGGACAACAGCAAAGACTGAGTTTGTCAGTTCACGTTGAGTGAAGGTGACAACCTGCTTGCGTGGCTTGCGAGCGCCCATAGCAACCTCCACTGTTTGCATCCCATCATGCTGGGATAACGCCTTCATCTTCTGGTTCTGAAGATTGTTCTGGGATTCCAGGAATGGCGGCAGGTTCTGGGGTTGACATCTCGATGTATCCACCGGCTTGGGTGGATTCGATCTCTTCCTCCACGTCAAACTCATCACCAAGGACTTCACCTTGATAAAGCTGATCAAGGAGAGTTTTTTGAGTAATCGTGCCAGCGGTGTAGAGCTGTAGAAGTGACTGAATCTCTTGAGGATCAAGACGAGCCCCCAAGAAGTCACGATTAACGTAGCTGCTACCCACATCAACAATATTGAGATAGCTCGCGTGATAAGCAAGGCAGTTGTCAATGAGGTCCTGCATGTTTTGGGCAATGACCATCATGGTGCTATCACCCTGACTGCGGTCAATGCGTTTGGCTTCTGCGGTTTCGGCTGAGAGCTTTTGACCAAGAACAGCAGATAAGCCGAGTTCGTTGATCTGATACGCGATCTGCTCAAGCCGCTTGAATTGCGCTTCAAAGCTCTTGCCATCAGGCTCGATGTACTCTGCTCTGCCTTCTGCTGGGAAGGCGATCGCTTCGCCAGGACCAGCCGAGACCTCTTCAGCCGAAGATGGGAAGCCAAAGAAGGCGAGCATCGGCACTGCAGAGATGTGCAGTTGATTGTCGAGGTCGCTTTGGATCTGATATGCCTTGAGGTTTAGCTCAGCGATGTCCTCCAATGGCGGGCGTGATTCCATGAAGTTCACGCGGTTGGAGTAGGCGACAGCAAACGGGATGTGATCAAGCGTGGTGGTGCCACTGTCATGGATCTCAAGCTGCCCGTTTTTGCCCATGCGGTGAATCTCGAAAGCACCAGGCGTTAGCACTCGGACTTGCTCGACTTCCTTCTCGCCGTAGTCGCCATCGGGCACGATGACCTTTTCAAGGAGACGAAGCTGACTGAGCTGCTGAGCACCATCGCGCATCTCAGTACGCCAGCCAAGGATCTCGCGTGGGGTATAGCTTGCCCAATAAGGACGACCTTGCTCCCCGGCTGCAGGCGCGTCTACTAGAACACCGATGTGCCCGTAACGGACCATCTTGCGAGCGGTTTCGTAGGTCCAGACGTTGAGGTCGTTACCCATTAGGTCAACGTCGAATAGCTGCTCGCGCACAATGTCCGATACGTCGTTAAGCCTGACGGGCTTACGGGTCAACATGCCAGCGAGCATCCGCTCAAGGCGCTGGTAGTAAGGCGGGCAAACGGAACGAGCAAGCCTGTTGTCGTAGGACTCGTCTAGCTCTCGCGGTTCCTGCGGGAGGTAACGCCGATGACGACGGCGCAGCTCATAGGTGCCGCCGATCAGATCTTCAATGAGAACCCAATGCGGCTCTTGATTGAGCCAAGCGGAATTGGGATCATTGACCTGCGCGACACGGGCTGTCAGCTGACGGTCGTAATGAGCGAAGCCGGAGTACACCAGATTTATCGCGCAGGCTATGAATCAGTTTAAGCTGCGACTGCAGTTTGGTTTGCAGCTTGCAGAGTGACAGACTTTCGACCAATCTTGATCTCAAACTCATCACCAGGCTTAAAGCCCATCTCTTGAACGTAGCTTTCACCAATTTGCAGTTTGCCGTTGAACTGCACTTTGGTTTTATAGGTAAGGCTACGTCCACGCTTAGCGGTGGACTTCATCTCAAAGCCTTTGGCTTCCAGGAGAGCCTCATAAAAAGCGGTGTAGCAGATGCGGTCATTTTTGACGTAACCACATTCACGAACAAGATCAGACTTGTTGTGGTCTTTCAGTTCTTTGACCTTGGCGAGCAGTTCTGGACCCTTGAGCATGAGTAGGGGTAAAACGAACCAGGTAAAGATAGCACTTAATACAGCCTGATACCAGTAGACCTACCAGCGCCAGCGTGTAGCGGGTTGAACTCACGCCAGATGAGGTATCCGAGGGCATCATTCATGTGGTCATGCCCTGAGTCCTTATCAGGGTCACCCTTTTCGGTGTAGCACTGAAGCTCCAGGCATTCGATCATGCGCTTGCAGCTTGCATTGATCTGCAGCCTGACTTGTCCTTTGCCATTTTCAAGCAGCGCCTGTACGGCTGAAACCCTGTCACGCACTGGTGGGTTAGCGCGTGGTGATTGGTTTGCCATGCCATAGGACTCCAGGATCTGGATGTCGGTTTGACTGGCGTTTGTGCTGCGGTTGCCGCCGGAGGCGTCAGGGTAGACGTAGATTCTGCGATCTGGGTAACGCGCTTTGATCTGCTGCGCGAGGCTATCGGTGTCGTGTGCGCCGCTAATCTCGTCGATCACATACAGAGTGTTGTTCAGCTTGACGCCGATGACAGCAGACATGTTGCCAACGTTGAAGTCAACGCCAACGCGTAGCGGTTCACGCTCGGTGTCTGGTAGCTTGCTGATGACGTGCTTGGTGCGATCGAAGCGGTCGTAGACGGTGCCGGTGGTGAGGTTAACGAACTCGCCATCGAGGTAAGCCTTCAGCAGTGTTGGGTCGTAGTTCGCTTCAAGACGCTCTATAAAGTCCGGCGGAAGGTGCGGGTTATCGACGGATCGCATCTTGATCAGCTTGCGATCTTGTCTCGTTTGAGCGTCCTCGCTGCCGAAGGTAGTCCACATCCAGCGGAAGCCTTCAGGCGTGGATGCAGCACCGAATTGACGCACGTTGCCGGAGCGTAGACGACCAAGGATTTTGGGAAACGCCTTGTTTGCGATGGCAGGTGTCACGGTGTCGATCTCGTCTGCTAGTACCCATGCAAGGTTCAGACCGATGATGCGTGACCAGTTCTCGAAGCTACGGCACAAGATTTTCGTATCACCGCCTGGGAGGTGGAGCATGTATTCCGGCAGTGGTGATGCACGGAAGGTGTAGGGGATGGCGTAATACTCCAGGAAATCCTCAAAGTCGTTTTGCCAGATGTCACGGATTAGGGGTCCGGTTGGTTCCATGACACAACCGATGAAGCCTTGATTAGCAGCAGCGAGTGTGACTGCTTTTGCTGCTAGGGCACGTGTTTTACCTGCGCCGTACCCTGCGCTGATGCCGATGATCTGCGTTTGGTTATCGGCTACGAAAGCAAGCTGCCCAGGATGGAGGTCAGCATGAATACGCTGCAGCAGTTGATCGGTATCAATTAGCTCGCCGAAATGGTTGAGCTGTTGGAGGACATGACCTTCTGGCGCTGCAGTGAGGATGCTCACGAGCAGAGTTGGGCAAGTTTGGCAGCGGTGTTAATGGCACCGAGGGCGATGTGATATTGCCCAGCACGGCGTGCCTCCATCTGGAGTGTGGAGCACTGTGAGAGGAGATCAGCGATCATCTGGGGTCTTTCGATGTCCCAGTCAGCCTTGAGTTGTTGTCTAGCGAGTTCAAGGTATTTATCGCAGGAGCGTTCACCAACCCCCCAGTTTTCAGCAGCGAAACGAACGCAGTCAGAGCGCCGCCCACCGTTAGCGATGATGCGAGCGAAGCGTTGAGCGCGGAGTTCAGTTTCAGCTTTTGTGCCGCGATGACCTGCCATTTAGGGTACCAATGGCTGAACTGGTAATAGGTTTAGCATATCGAGATTATTGACGGCGATATTTTTCGTGAATGATTTTAGGGCAGACTTTATCCCAGTCGTGTGTGTGATGAAGGCGAGGGTTTCTATGTCCCATAAGTTTGATGTAAGTCGATGATGGAGAGATCATGACGGTGTAGAAGGATTTTACATAAGTTCCATTTTCTCGATAGGCTTCGGTGATGCCGCCTTTATTTTGCTGAGTCATTGCCTGTGTTAGCTGAATCTGGCAATAGGTGAAGAATAAGTGTCCAGTTGCGCCATGAGCGATGTAAGTGTTTACATCGTCGTTAAATCTGCCAATGAACTTAAAAGGTCTTTGATTATCGCAGAAGAAGGAGTTCATTGTTTTACGCAGGACGCTTCTAGCCTTTTCGGAGCTAGTGACGTAATCACCACCCTGTGAGAAGGCGATGCTGGAGACGGATGGCGTTTTTTCCATGAACTCAGCCATGCCATCGAAGATGATGTCAAGGCTTTCAATTCGGAAGCATGAATATTTTATGGGTTTATCAGGTTCTTTTCTGCCTATGCGTCTGTAGGCAAAGTAGCTGTAGTCATCATCAAGCTGACAGAAATACCTGCAGTTGACTTGTTTCGATAAATCCCAGCAGGCATTGCGAGCCCAGAGTGGAGTGCGTCTGTCTGTGGAAGCATCGCAGGAGTCAGTTGTTTCTGCAATTTTTGATTTAGAGAATACTAAGACGCGATCGCCATAGTTTGCTTTGTATTCATCAACTGTTGGATCTTCATCGTCTACGACGATGTAACACTTGCCTGTGTAACCAGATGCCTGCAGTGTGTCAAATGTCTTGACGTTATTTGGGCGACGATTTGAAAGGATAAAAACGCAAAAATCTTCACGCATGAGGACGGTCCTTTTTGAAGGCTTCTTCTACGTGTTTATCAAGACGGACAAAGCCATTTTCGATAGCCTGCTCAAAATCAATGATGACGAGAGCTGACTGCTCAAAAAGTTCTTGGACCTCTTTTGATGCTGTTGCATAGAAGTCAGCAATTTTGCTGTAGTTAAACGCTGTGTGGCGATGAGCTGCTGAAGTTAGGAAAGCTCTTACGTCGGAAGGGATGTCAGCAGTTTCAATATCAGCTAAGAGCTGATTTGTCTTGGTTGCATCGTAAAGGTGCTCGGGTTTGTGCTGTGTGCCGGATGGGTCATAAATGGGGGCAATGGTTTTGTTTGTATATGGGCTGTTTTCGTCTAGCTCTTCCTCGATTCCGATTAGCTCATTGAGTTCGCTTTTGTCGAACCAGGTACTGACATCATGTTCCTCGCTGAGCTGATGGAGCATGGCACCATCCCACTCGCTGAGATCGCTAGTGCGGTTGTCAGCAAGGGCAAGCCCAACCTTTTCGTCTTCTGTCAGACCAGCTCGCCTAACAGCAATGAGTTCATCGCCGTCAGCATCGATGATGCGAACGTTTTGTATGCCTGCGGCTTTGGCGCCTTCGATGGTGCCATTGCCAGCAAGGATCCTATTCTCTTCGTCGATGACGATACTACGTGCTGCCCCGTAACGCTTAAGTGATTCTGCGATCAGCATGGCTGACCGATCAGTTCGCTTGCGAGCGTTCTTGTGGTCGTGCTTGAGGTTGTTAATTGACGTCATACAAAAGTTTTAGACAGGATGCCAGAAGGGGTGAGCTTTGAACTCATTAGCGAGAACCTTAGCGTGTTCTGCGGCATCGTCAAAGCTACTGATATGACCAGAGGCGCAAATGATATGCCTGGCGATACCGTCAATGGATGTAATGACAAGGGTCCGTGAGTCTTCGTCGTACGAGAAGACAATTTCCTTGCCATCCACGTTGACTGAGAACGCCAGGCTCATTTGATCATTGGTGTGGCTTGAAAGCTAGGGCTTTGAGCTGATTGATCTTTGGTTCAACTAGATGATGCGAAGAAACTACGCCACAGTTTGCGCCAATGCAAACGCGAACGCAACCATCATCGAGCGTTTCCAAGGTCGGTTGGACGGAGGAAGCGGCTGATTCGACCAAGTTGTTCAGGCGTTGACGGTGGTTGTGGGTCATTGGCTTGGCGATAGAGGGCGAGGTAGTAGTCATCCCACAGTTTGAGGAGGGTTTGGATGTCTTGATTGGTTGGGGCTTGCATAGACCGAGACGAGAACGGAGGCTGTGATGGCTTCAACGACTGGGCGTGAGCAAGCGCCGGAAGCAGCCTTGAGAGCGGCTGTAACGGCGTCTTGGTACTGGCGTAGGGAAATGGTCTCAGAAGAGCCTGACGGCTCCTGGGAGCCCACGGAGGGATCGCCTAGCGCACGAAGGCGTATGAGCTGCGATCGGTTGAGGTTCAGAGCAGCAGCTTGACGGTCGAGGTGCTCGGTCTCCTCGGGGGAGAGATAAACCTTGACGGCGATACGAGACATGTCAGAAGGGAAGGGCGGGTTCATCGGGCATGAAGTCGCGTGGGTCTGTGACTTCAATCTTTGGGTCAGCAGCGACGTCGCGCAAGAGGTTGCGATACGCCTGTGGGTTGATGTGCCCTGGTGGTGGGCTGTCGAGGTCCTCGATGGTGCAGCGGTTGGCGTCGACAAGGCGCTGTAGCAGCTTGCGAGCGCCTTCTTCGGTGGAGAGCCTATTGAGAGCCATCAGGCGAACGCCTCCTCGCGGCGACGCTCTTCCTCAGCGTGAGGGTGAAGGGCAAAGCGCCCTGGCGTAATGCCGTCGATGGGTGGCTTGTAGGTCATGTAGCGACCGAACTCATCGAAGCGTCCCATCGGGAATGGGTAAGCGTTGCGAAGCTGAAACTTGTCAAGCTTGCGGTTAGCTTCATCAAAGTCGTCAGCCTCGATAGCCCGAAAGGCTGGTGCGGTTCCTTCCTTGGCAGCTTTGGGGAGCACGGCAAAGACAAACTGATTTTTGGATTCAGGCGAATAGAGCTTCATCGAATGACGTCTGGGATCTGATGGACACTGGTGATGTTGATCGGACGATCGTCAACGGTTGCGAAGCGTTCATCACGCAACCAACGAAAGCAATCAGGCAAAGGGCAAACGAATGAACCGCTAGCAGCCTGCTGATGTGCAATCTCACTTTCGAGAGCTTTGATCAAAACATCGTTGCTGTCATGCGAGATCGTTTTTTTCCATTGAGCCAAGGCTTTGGGCTTGGATTGCGAAGCAGCTCTGACTGGCGCTGAGAGGTACAGCTTCCAGAATCGCTCGAACTCGTCTGGACCCTTGGTTCGAGTCCGTTGCTTGCCTGACTCTGAAACCGCTGGAAACTCGCTTTCCAGCTTTAAAAGGGTTCTTGTTATGGGTTCTTGTTCTTGGGTTCTTGTTAGTGGAGCATTTTTGCCCCAGGTGGGTGGAGCATTTTTGCCGGGGGTACCTGGAGCATTTTTAACCCGGGTCATTTTTGACCCAGGTTCTTTTTGCCCTAGGTTCTCGACCTTGATGTGGTACACCGTGGTCATGCCGTGACGGGGTTGAACATCAACCCAGCCGTCCTTAACAAGGATCGCAAGCGACCGTTGAACGACTTTTTCGCATATACCTGTTTCATGGCTGATCGTTGCGACAGATGCAAAGCATCCATGCTCAGAGTTCCAGCCATGACGATGAAGACAGGCATACACACCCCAGATTTTGTAGTCTCGCTGTGTGTCCATTAGTTGATAGGGCACAACAGCAAAACCGCTTGAACGAACTGCTGCTCTCATGTAAGCTGAATGGGCATTTGGGCTAAGCCGCCTCCCCGTGCCAGGGTGGGCGGCTTTTTATTCTATAGAAATCAAACTGGCTGTAAACCGCCTTTAGCTTGCTGCTCTGAGGCGTCATGTTTGTGCTTGATTTCTAAGCGTTGAACAGCCTCATCAAGCAACATATTGATGTAGCTTTTTTTCGTTTGATAAGACGGCTTAATGGCTTCGATGCGATCAAGAATCGAAACGTCGATTGCAATTTTTGTGCTTTTTGAAATCATTGCGGTACAAGCATGGATCATCTGTGGTAGGGTGGTGACCCTGTATGGATCCTAAACCACGCCTTGCTTGAACCGATACAGGACCTCGATTTTCATGCCGGACTGCATCGATACCGTTACAAAGGTCGATGGCTTCCGTTCAGCGTTTCTCGTGTGACGAGCCGAGTCACCAAGGAACAGGCTGCTCAGTTCGAACGCACGAAGCACGTCTGGGCACCGAGGGGCAATAGCGTCCATGCATTTTGTGAAGCCTTGCTCACTGGGCAAGAACTGCCGGAGACTGACTACAGCGAATGGACAGAGGCGCTGCAGGATTCCTGGCTGATCCGCGATAGCGAGCCGCTTGCCGTCGAGTACCGGCTATGCGATGCCCGTAAGGGAGTTGGCGGCAGCTTTGATTTTCTGCTGAGGAGCCCAAACGGGAAAGTGGTGCTCGGTGACCTCAAGACAGTTGGCAATGCAACGGCTGTTGATCGGCGAAAGCCTGCTGTAGCGCAGCTCGGTGGTTATCTGGCAATGCTGATTGACCATCACCCGAAGCTGACGGTGGACTGGTGCTACACGGTGGTAGTTGGACCTGGGCGATGCCGGTTGATTCAGAACGAACCAGACGAATGCCTTGGTGCCTGGGTTGACGCCTGGGATGCGTTCAAACTTGAGGAGCTTCCGTTTTGAGCAGCACTGATTGGGGCGAGATTTTTAGGAGGAGACCTGATCTAAGCCCTCCTGGCTATGAAGAGGCGGTGCGTGATGCCAAGTTGATCAGCGAGGCACGATACGAAAAACACGGGCGCAAACGAGCGAAGGGCAGCAATGCGCGTAAGCCGCTGCAGGAGAGCAGGCAAGCCGCCGATGCACGTAAGAGCCGCTTCCCGTCTTTGAAGCACAGCCAACAGGACTGAATTGTAAAGGTTCATAAAAAGACCCGATCTGGAACTTTTATGGGTTATTGTTGGTTCATGAGCAAAGAGCTCATCACCTCTCTTCAACAATGGAAACCATCGAACTTCAGCTTGCTTCTGCCAAAGAACGGCTATCAGAAGCTCAGACCATTTATCAGCACTGCTTTGCTCGTGGTGACTGGGACGAGTGCAGTAAAGCAAAGCGCAAGGTCGCTAAGCACATGAAAGAGGTTCAGTACCTCGTTGCGCAAAAACTCGCAACCCGCTGAACAATGAGCATTTACACAGACAACGGCTTTGCTGATCGCAACGCCTATCTCGACAGCCTTCGTGAAGACTACGGCGAGCTGGTTGACACTTTGATTACGGTTCTTCCTGCATCCGAAGATTTTGATGGCTTAGTCACTGCGCTGGAGGACATGTCGGATGAAATCCTTTGAAGTTGGTCAGGTTTATTTCGGAACCCTCTGCGTGGCTCATGGTGATTTCCCTGTCTATTGCATCAAACGCACGGAGAAGTCGGTCTGGTTTGAGCACGTCAATAGACCACAGCACTACGCCGCTGGACGCTGCAAGCTGCATCGTTATGACGACGGCACAGAAGCTGCCATGTTTCGTGGCTGGTATATCAGCAGCACAAAGCTGACTGGTGGTGATTTTGACCCGTTAACCATTTGATCAATGAAAGACATTACCGTTGGCGCACCAACCTCCCGTCATGACGTCGTTTATGAGGTTCAGTTCAGTGCTGTAGAACTCGATCTGCTCTACGAGCTAGCTCGCCATGCAAGCAACGGATTGGCAGATCCTGAAGATATGTATGAGCCGGGAAGCTGGGGTGCAAGCATTATCGAGCTGGACAAAAAGCTCACAACCATTTTTCGTCAACGCCGCCGCTGATCATGCCAAGACTGAAACGCCAACGCCATAACCCAGGCAAAGCGGTCCCGACAGAACTGCTGTTCATCGCGTACCACTGGGAAAGCCTGCGGGAGCTTTACTTCAGCCGCAACAACGAAATCAAGGATGCCGACGAAGCCCGCAAGTTGCGCGAGGTGTATGCCAGGCGCATCTGGGATGACTGCGGCATCAGCGTGGGGTTTGACCGATGAAACTACCTGACATCCATGACGCCGAGTACGCAGTGGATCGGCTGTTCGCTTGGGCTGACAACGAAGAACACCCAAGCACTTATCTGATCTTCCTGGTGCTCACCGGACACATCGAGGCGGATTTTGCCAAACGACTGGGGCATCTAGAAGCTGACTTACTTGCCAAGGCGCTTGCCGCTTGGGCGAATTACCCGAGCAGCATTACCGCCCTAATCGACAAACACCAAAAGGAGTTCCTGTGACCACAACCAACTTTCCAAAATCTGTAGAAGCACCGATCATTCGGTTCTTTCAATCGCCTGTGTCTTGGGATAAAGGCGTCAAAAATGGTGGCATGACTGCCGTCGTCAAATTGCCGGACAGCCAAAACGAAGGCAACTGGAATGACGTGCTGGTCTACGAGCCTGATAGCCCTGGCGAAAGCTGGTGGCACTTAGTACCGCGTGATGCCGTGATCCGTGTCAGCATCCGTGAGGTTGCCAGAAATGGCAAAGATCTGATCGGCTTTGCACTGCCCTTCGGCAATCAGCCATCCGCTTTGCAGGCTTTAATTGCTGAGAAGAAGGAAGCCGAGCTTGAGCCCCCAACACCTGAACCCAAAGAACCTGAGATGACGGATGCCGACAAGCTGGAAGAACAGCTCAAAAAGGACATCGAGAAGAAGCAGCGCAATGCCCAGCTCATCCTGCAAAGCAAGCGGCTGCAGCGCCTGATTCTGATGGGTGAATGGCTGGAGAAGAACGAGTCAGCCCTGAAGGCTGTTCAGTCGATCATCACCACTGCCGTCTTCCGCTGGTACGACGACAACGAGGCTGAGGCTGACACCACAGCGCTTCACGAGATGCTCGATGGCTTGCACCTTTACATGGATGTGATCCGAGACATCCGTGGCAAATGCTGGTGCCCTGATACAGATTGCGACGGCGCCCTTTACTACACCGGGCACGATGGCAAGCCTATGAAAGTCCTCGATTTAAACGAGCTGTCATGAAGAGCGCCAAGGTGCTGATCGGTTATCTGATGGCACTGATTAGCGGTCACGCTGATCTTGCACCGATCCTCGAACAGCCGTTGACTGACGAGGCTCGGGAGTACCTGCTCACCATGGATCTGGAATGGCAGATAGCGTTGCTGGAGCACTGCCTTAAGCTGCCACCTGGCAAGTATCGCCGGGTCTGACCACGGGGCATTGAGAGAAGAGAACCTACAGGCTCTTCGTGGCTGCTGCCTGCGTATTGGGTGCCACTGGTCGGGCTAACTGGTGGGAGGACGCCTCAAGCGCAAGAAGAGAAGGTTCCCGTCGAGGACGCGGTGTGGTTCCAGGGAACGGCTTGTCCCCCCATTGACACCGTGTAAGCCGCCACTCATGTAAGACCCCACCTTTTTTAACTCCACCTGATCAATGAAACGAATCCTGTTTGCAGCAATGGTGCTGCTCAGCTCGCCTGCATTTGCTCATCACACCGGCAGAGCGGTGACAGCAACGGTCTACGATCCTTGGTTCCACGGGCGCGTTGCCTACTGCGGCAAGACGTATCAGCACTGGGGCGTAAGCGCGGCACATCCTTGGCTGGAGTGTGGCACGCAAGTCACGGTGTCGCACAAAGGGCGAGTGCTGCGGGTGCCGGTAACTGATCGGTGCGATTGCAATAGCATTGACCTGTCAGCTGGAGCAGCGCATCGGCTAGGCGTTCCGCTCGACGGGACAGCAACGGTGCGGATTGCTTACTAAGCGATGACACAGCATCCCATCACCCCACCGCCGGAGCTAGCTGCCAAGTGGGTTGCCGAAATCTACGGTGATCCCGTCATCCCGCTGCACCCCATCACGCTTCGCTTGGTAGAACGCGCCGCCCAATGGGGTGCAGACCAGGAGCTAGAGGCGTGCTGTGAGTGGGTTGAAAGTGAACTCAGCAATGATGGATGGGGGTTTCATACCCTGCCGACAGAACTACGCACTGCCCGCCGCGCACTGGAGCAGCTCGATGACTGAATTGTAAAAAGACATAAACAGGATCCATTTAGGGTCCAAATGTGGTATTGTTAGTTCATGAGGCAAAGCCTCAAGCCCATCGCGTCCCAACCATGCTTCCCCTCTCACCACCTGATCAGCAAGGTCTCGACCAGCAAGACGAGCTTCGCCTCGCTCAAGACCTCGCAGAAGACTTCTCCGATTACGTCTCCGAAGAGCTGACCGAGATCCTCTTCGACATGGCTGCCAGCCTGATCGAGCGCCGCACCGGCATCGACCCTCAATCCTCTGAGGGTTATGACCTCGCGCTTGACCTGATGCGCCGCATCTCCATCACCGCCATCAAGTGATCGCCATGAGAGACAAGCTCGCCAACGCCGCCTACTTCATCATCGCGGCATCTACATTCGCTTTCATCGGGCTGGAAGCGACCTCTCATCAAGGCTCAACTCACAGCGGCACACAAGCCATTTGCCCTGTTCATCCTTCCATCCACCCTGATTGCCGGAAATGACAGTCACACCAATCACCACCGCTCAGGATCTGATCGACGCTCTGCTGCAAATCCGCGAAGAACGCAACGAGCTTGACGCCCGTGAAGCCTTCATCAAAGAGCAGCTTCAAGGTGCTCTCGCCCTTGGTGAACTTGACCCTCACGAAACTGAAGACGGCATCTACCAATTCAGCAACGCCAAGTACAGCCGCGTTGAACGCTCTAGCTTCAAGCTCAGCAAAGAAGCAGAAGCCGCAATCCGCACCATCAAGGAACGTGACATCGACTCTGGACTTGCGGAGCGAAAGCTGACAATCTTCTACCGATTGGACAGCATGATTTGAACGACAGCATCACCTTCTCAGTCGATGGGCTGCCTGCTCCTCAGGGCTCAAAAACACGCACCAGATATGGCGCGATGATTGAGTCCTCCAAATACGTCAAGCCCTGGCGCAAGGACGTAGAAATCAAAGCCAAAAGCCTTATCCCAGAAGGCTGGAACATGGCAGTTCCAATGGCTTTGTCGGTGGTATTTCGTTTCAACAGACCAGCAAGCCACCACTGCAAAAGTGGTTTAAAGTCAACAGCGCCGGAGCAATGCACGTCTGCAAGGCACGGCGATCTCGACAAGCTCCTTCGATCAACGAATGACGCCCTTTCTGGCGTTTTATTCGATGACGATCGTCAGGTCATTAGCATCATCGCCTCAAAGCGATACTGCGCTCCTGGCGAACCACAGGGTGCCATCATCACGCTCACTGCGCTTACACCTTCCCAATGACCATTCCCAACCTTGCGGGTGTCATCAACAAAGATGACGTCTTCCGCAAAGGCTCTGGCTCCTACGCCGCTGATTACGTCAGCTGGGCGCGGATTGCCAACCACCTTCATACTGCCGCCCCTGGCTGGGAGTTCCACGTCAAGCCCGCACCTGATGGCGGTCATGTCTGGCAAGCTCCTGATGGCAGCGCCTACCTCGTCACCTACTTCACCGGACCCGAAGACCAGGCAACACCAGATTTCGTCTACCCCTGCCAGGACAACCGAAATCAGCCGATCAGGTTTGACAAAGTAAGCTGCCGGACCCTTACCGACAGCCACCGCAGAGCCCTGTGTGCCAACGCAGCCTTCGCCTTTTCGCTCGGCTACGAGCTCTGGGCACGCGAGGAAATCGAGGTATCCAAGGCAGAGCCTGAAGCCACTGTTGAGGTTTCTCCCAAGGCAGAGCAAAAGCCAAAAGCCGCTGCTAAACCGAAGAGTCCGGCTCCTGAGCTGACCGCAGACGAAACGCCTCTCAATGACTCAGACCTAAAGACGATCCGGGATCTGCTCAAGGCAGAACCAGTCGTCAGCAGGAACAAGATCATCAAGGCGTTCATGGCTGAGTTCAACGTCCCTGAGGGTGAACTGATCACCACTCACATCACGTTGCCGAAGCATCTCCGGTTCATCCAAGAGCGCCTCTCCCAGTAACGCCATGACCGACGAGATGATGCACGCTCAGATGGCTGCTTTATACGCTCAACAGCGCGACACCATCAAACCTATGGATCATCTCGAAAGTCTTCTCCCGCCTGAGCTGTGCGCTTCTGTCCGGCATTACGCCGCTGCACGAGAGTTCACCACTCAGCAAGCTCTGTTCCACATCGTTTCTAAGTTTTTCGGATCATGCTTCAAGTCACAGCCGTCGGCAATCTTGCAGCCGACCCTGAAGTCCGCACCGTTGGCGACAACGAGGTAGCTAACTTCACGATCATCTGCAACAAGAAGATCAAAGGCGAGGAGCATACCTCTGCTCTGCGCTGCGCCGTTTGGGGTCCACGCGCCAAGGTGGTAAGCGATTACCTCACCAAAGGCTCCCAAGTCACTGTCACTGGTCAGGCTTACGTCGAGACCTACGAGACAAAGACCGGCGAAACCCGCGCTAACCTCAACGTCGCTGTTAACGACTTCACCCTGCCTCCCAAGCCAAGGGTTGAAACCGCCGACATGCCGTTTTAGTCTCCGGGGGGCTTTGCCCCCTTTTTTATGTCCCAATGTCTGACCCGCTCGGCGATTACCTAAACGAGATCGGCAAAATCCCGCTGCTGACTGCTGCTGAAGAAATCGAGCTAGGCAATGCCATCCAGCAGATGATGCCGCTGCTCCAGAAAGAAGAGCTAACAAAGGCAGAGCAAAAAATCGTCCGCATGGGCAATCGCGCCAAGAAACGGATGATTCAAGGCAACCTCCGCCTTGTTGTTGGTCTTGCAGGCAAATACATCAAGATGACAAGCCGCTTGACGATGCAAGATTTGATCCAAGAAGGCAACATCGGCTTGATTCGTGCCGCCGAAATGTTTGACCCAACCAGGGGCTACAAGTTCTCAACGTATGCCTACTGGTGGATTAAACAGGGCATCATGCGAGCTTCGCAGGTGCAGGATCGTTTGATCAAACTGCCAAGCGGTGCGCCTGATGCTATCCGCAAGATTCGTAGCTTCACAGCCGAATACCGGCGACAGCACGGTAGGTCGCCAACGCTTGAGGAATGTGCCGAGCTGATCGGCATGATGCCTGAAACCGTCCGCAATTATCTCGAAAGTGCAGACGATGCCAGCAGCCTTGATGCCAAGGTCAAAAGCAACCCAGAAGAAGGCAGTCACATCATTGATCTGATTGCTAGCGACGATGAAAAGCCAGAGGATGAGTTGCTCCTCGACACACAAATCGAGGCAGTGCATCAAGCGATGAAGCACATGAGCGAACGGGGCAGGAAACTGCTTACCCTTCACTACGGATTAGATGGTCAAGAGCCAATGTCGAATCCTGTAATGGCAAAACAATCCGGCATTCACCGCGAATCAATGCGCCGCCAAATCCAACACGCTGAAAATGAAATGCGTCAAATCTTGAGGGATGGACCGCCGGGAAAGTCCCGTCTACAGAAGAACAGCTCCAGCTTGATCTGGGGTTGGGGTTGAACCATGGGAGCGAATCGGATGGGACCACCCTGCCCTGAATGTGGCAGCCAGGTCACGGATGTGATCTCAACGCGCAGCAGCGCCTATAACGACAAGGTGCGGCGTCGCTCTTGTTTTTGCTGTGGGCATAAGTTCTACACCGTGCAACCTGCCGAGATGATTGCTGATAACACCAGTATTCACTGGAAAGGCAAGATCGTCGGCACGATCGACTGGTGGGATTTTCAAAAGCCTCTCCGCCGTCTGTTGCAGGAGTCTGAATGAAACGCACACGTCTACAGCTTGGGCAGTCGATGTCCGTTGAAACTGCCAAGGACTTTAACGGCAGATTCTTTATCTGCTACGCCAAGGGCGCCAGCGTCTTCCTTCGTGATGCCAAAGAGGTGCGGCGGTTTATGAAGCTGCCGCTAAAGACCACTAGCCGCGATCTACTCGACGAATGGCTAGCAGGCTTTGAGTCAAGCGGTCATAACACCACTCTGCAAAATCAAGAGCAGTCCCCACCACTGTCAACAGAACTTTTGCAATCAGGCTTTGGTCCTGAATGTCACCTGGATGAAGCAGATCCCAATTTCCAGACTCGCACAATAATCTGACCACTTCCGCAGAACGTGGATCGTCTTGATTCATCTCCTGAATAGCTGCGATCATCTCTAATTCAGCAATATGCCCTGTCGCTTGCTTGACGAGCTGGCTTAGATAAGCGTTCTGTTTTACGAGCGAAGAACAGAGCCGAGCGACTTCTTTAGGGTCTTCACAATGAAGTACCGTTCTCGACTGGCTTTCTATTCGCAGTTCTTCCTCAACGGAAAACTCGACGACCATCCAGTGTCCCCAAGACATTGGCTTTGAGGCATATCGCGCAGCGTAACCACCATGAAAGCACCAAAGCTGGAAAAGATCGTTACAGATGTGGGTATCCTGTACCGCGTCACTTATGCAGGCATGGTCAAGGACCATAAGCATGATTGGCAAGCAACCAGTTTGTACTGGCACTTATGCGAGTGCTACGTCTTAAATCTTGCTGCTAGACGGTATCAGTAATCCCACCGTATGCGCGGTGCTTTACTCAGATCACTGCTGCCGGACCGAACTCCAAGATGAACAAAACCTTTGCCAGCACCGTATCCCAAGCTATGTGCCCAGTGCTTATCGCACCAATCCTGCACTGTTCTGATGTTGGCTCCTGAAACGTAGAAATCAACAGCGCCGCATCCTGGCTTGTAAAGATGCTCAGAATCAGAAGCGCCACCAACTGCGCTATTGATCGCAGGTGGACGGTAACCACTGGTGATGATGATCGGCTGATTACCAAAGGCGGCGCGAACCTTCTCCAAGAACGTGGCAAGGTATAAAGCCACCTTGATCTGATCTGGACGGTCAAACCGCCTACGCTCCTCTCGCAGTGCAAACTCACCGAGAGTGATATTTGGTGTCAGGTGAGCACTGAACGGCGCGTCAATGCTCAGGTTGACGGTGCCCGCAGGAGATGAAGGCAATCCCTTACGCCATAGCTGACCTTCAGCCTTACGGCGTCGCAATAAGCCAGCTTCAACGTTAGTGCCAGGATTGCGGTAAAGCT
>Ga0222712_10003148_pt1 | contig 18240 bp, 26 predicted proteins | sample C33_657DmetaG_FD_165043 | JGI IMG/M metagenome (GOLD analysis project Ga0222712, IMG submission 165043) | Estuarine water microbial communities from San Francisco Bay, California, United States - C33_657D | ecosystem: Environmental > Aquatic > Marine > Unclassified | place: USA: California...
CTGCAAAAACTCTTCAAGCGCGACATGCTGTCGCTCGGCCAGAATTACATGACGCTCTGGGACATGGACGATGTGGACACGTTTATCAAGGGGGTGAGATGACTCACGATAACATCATCAGGATGGCGCAAGAGGCTGGCTTTGATGAATGGTGGGACAACGGATGTTCAAGTTGGGACACCTTACAGGAAACATTCGAGCGTTTTGCCGAGCTTGTCGCCGCTGCCGAGCGTGAGGCGTGTGCCCGGATATGCGAAGAGTTTGAGTTTGAATTTGCAGATGATTCAGCCGGAACTTTGATTGACGTTGCAAAAGCTATTCGATCAAGGGGAGAGAAATGAGCCTTGACGTAATGAAACAGGCGCTGAGAGCCGCAGAATTTGCTGACTTATGCATCAAAGAACTTGTGACCGGATCGACCAATCGTGAGGTGGCAAAGCAAGTATTGTCGGAAGCCATCACCGCCCTCCGCGCTGCAATCGAGCAGGCGCAGGATCCGGAGTTGGAACAAGCCATGACAGACGCAATCATCGGCGGCACAGGCGTGATGCTGGGTGACAAGCGCATCGACCCGGCCAGCATCTACAAGCAGCCAGAACAGGAGCCGGTGGCGTGGGTGTGCTACGGAAGCGCATCTGACGAAAAACACACCATTGATTACCAGCAAGAGGACATAGACGCCATTCCAGTCGGCACTATGCTCTACACCGCGCCGCGCCAATGGCAAGGGCTGACGGATGAGGAGCGAACTCAATTCAAACGACTCGGCCTTGTTGGCGTTGAGATCATCGAAGCCAAGCTGCGGGAGAAAAACAATGGATGAAAAGCCAGAGCCAAGACCAGACAAAGCATGGTGGGACTGGTATTTATCCCCGCCAGAAAACTGGAATGAAAAGTATGGAGACGCTTTTGTTTGGACTGCACAAGAAAAGATGTTGATGAAACAACTCAAGGAACGCAACACATGATCGATTACACCGATTACGAAGAGCAGCGGCGCATCTTGATCGAGTACCTGCACGTCATGATCGCGCGGTGCGACTGGCACGGCGTGGCTGACGTGGCGATGGACCTGCGTGAACTCGAGGCTGAAAATGAACCTACGCCCGTATCAAGACGAAGCCGCTGACTTCCTGTACGCGAACGACCGCGCGATGGTGCTTGCGCCAGTCGGTGCAGGTAAGACCGCGATCACGCTGACGGCCATGCAGGCCATGCTGACTGACTGCTACGCCTCGCGCTTTCTGGTGCTCGCGCCGCTGCGCGTTGCGCAGTCGGTCTGGCCGGACGAGGCGCGCAAGTGGGCGCCCAAGCTCAAGCTCGCAGTCGCGGTCGGCTCACCTGCGCGGCGCTTGGCGGCGCTTCACGGCAATACGCAGGTGGTGGTCACCAACTACGACAACCTGCAGTGGCTCGCCGAGCAAGACATGAACTTTGACGCCGTGGTGTTTGACGAGCTAACGCGGCTTAAGAACCCCAGCGGCAAGCGCTTCAAAGCGCTCTCGACTGTCATCGACCCCATGCAAATCCGGTGGGGGCTGACGGGTAGCTTCACGTCTAACGGCTTAGAAGACGTCTTCGGTCAGTGCAAGATCGTTGACCAGCGCATGCTGGGGCGCAGCAAAGGCGCGTTTCTGCAGCAATACTTCCACTGCGTGAACCGTGATTACGGCGACTACGTGGCGCTGCCTAACTCGCTCGATCACGTCATGCAGCGCATCAAACCGTGGACGTATGTGCTGGAGCCTGGCGAGTACCGCGACCGGCTGCCGCCGCTCAACACAGTGACCATCGACCTGACCATGCCGATGGATGACTATCGAGCGATGAAACGCGAGATGGCGCTGATCTACCCCAACGCCGAGGTCATCGCCGCCAACGCCGCAGCGGTCACAAGCAAGCTGCAGCAACTGGCCGCTGGGTTTGTCTACGACACCGACAGACAAACCATCTGGACGTCATCGCACAAGCTGGACGCCATCGACGACCTGCACAGCGAGAACCAACGCGCGCCGATGTTGATCTGGTATCAGTACAAGGCCGAGCTGGCTGCGCTCAAGGCGCGCTTTCCACGCCTGCAGACGCTCGACAACGACGACAGCATCCTGCGCTGGAACGCCGGTCAGATCGAGCTGCTGGCGGTCCACCCGGCCTCTGCCGGGCATGGGTTGAACTTGCAAGGCCAGTCGCGCATGGTCTGGATGTCGCTGCCGTGGTCGCTGGAACTCTACGAGCAGGCGGTCGGGCGGCTGCACCGTGGCGGTCAGGCGCATGAGGTCTGGAACTATGTGCTCACGACCGAGGGCACGGTGGACGAAACGATCTGGAAGGCTTTACATGAGAAACGAGAGGTATCTGATATGGCACTAGAGGCGCTCAAATGAACCGATGGAATGAGAAGCTAAAGGCCGCCCGGTCAGAGGCGCGCATACGGCAGCGGGAGTTTAACGCCGCCCAGCGCGCGCTCAACCGGGTGCTTGCGGACATTGCAAAACTGGAGAAACGAATTGAACTCAACCAAAACCAAGCTGACTCAAGAACTCGTGCGCGCACTGTTTGAATACCGCGCCGGGGCATTGTATTGGCGCGCTCGGGCTTCCGCTAACGTGCATGCCGGTGATTTAGCGGGATTTGTTCAAGGCAACGGTTACAAAGGCGTGGTAATCAATCGCAAAATATATTCTTTGCACAGAATCATATTTTTGTACCACTACGGGCGCCTACCAAAGATTGTCGACCACGTAGACGGAAACATCTTAAACAATGACGTAACTAATCTACGCGCCGCTACAGTCGCTGCCAATGGAGCAAACCGCCGCGTCGGGCGTAACAACACATCCGGCGTAAAAAATGTGAGCTGGCACAAAGCCATCAAAAAATGGGATGTAAGAGTACAGAAGGCCGGTGTTAGTCACTACATCGGCAGTTATGAAACGTTAGACGACGCTGCGCATGCGGCTGCGCAAGCAAGAATAGCTTTACACCAAGAATTTGCGAGGCACGCATGAGTCTTAATTGGAGAGAGTTGCAACGAAGACTTAACACTTTAACCGAGGAGGAACTATGGAACCTGATCGAAGCGGAACTGAACGGGCAACGGCGCGTGTCGCTGATCGAGCGGATGCACATGCGGGTGGCAGCATTACGCACTACCCGCGAGAGGTTGGAGCTTCTGAAACGCGCGACGACGTGATGTATGTCTTAGGCGTAGCCACTGACGTGCAGAAGACGTGGCGCCGGTACGGTTGGGTGCCGCCGTCAGAACTGCCGGAGTACCATGACAAATGGGCGCGCGCCCAGCAACCCACACGCATTTCGGAGGTCGGACGTGGTTGATTACAGCGAAGGTTACTTGAACTTGAAACGCATGGTGGACGAGATTTGGCAGGCCATCATGGAGAACGACATGACCCGCGCACGCGACATCTGCGCGGCGACTGTTGTTGAGGCGCGGCTACTGCGCCACCAGATTGGCATCCAGAACGAGGGCCGGCATGACAGCGATAAGCAAGGTTGAACGGTATCTGCTTGACCGGAAGCGCCCGGTCACAGTCAAGCAGATGGCCGACTATTTCATGTTGAGCAAATCCGCTATACAAAAGGCACTCAATGAACTTGAACAAACAGGCAAAGTCACGCGCACCCAGCAGCGCACCTGGCACATCTGTCGAATGGCCGTTCCCCCGGTGGCCGCTCCCGTCGAACTTGCCCCACAGCGAGCCACCTACGACCGACCGACCCTTAACTCGTACCCGCACGCACGCGGATATGACGACTGAACTTGGAGAAGCTAAATGGTAGACATGGTAAACCATCCGCCCCACTACACACGCGGCGGCGTGGAGTGCATCGACGCGCTGGCGTCAGCGACCGCAGGGCTGGAAGGGCTGGATGCGGTCTGTACGGCCAACGCCATCAAGTACCTGTGGCGCTGGAAGCAGAAGGGCGGCGTCGAGGATTTGCGGAAGGCTCAGTGGTATATCACTAAGCTGATTGACACATCTGTAACGCCGCAGTTCGACCTTCCTCTACGCGCCGCGCCCAGCCTCGACCGAACGTGGGCCAAGTGGGTAGCGACTGAAGATAGACAAGACGATTGTCTTGGAACTTGTTGATGACCTCTGCCGCCGGCATGGCCGCGACGGCTCGCAGCGTAAGCGGGCCGATCGCGCCGTCCGGCGTAGCGCCGATGGCCTCTTGCAAGAGCTTGACCGCGCGGCCTGGCCCGCTGTTGATCGCGGTATCAAAGACGACGTAGTCCACGCCTGCGGGCAGCTCGTCCGCCTTCACCTTGTCCCAATACCGTTCCTTGTAGAGCGGCGCCACGTCTGCTGGCGTCAGCGCCCGCATCTCGTCCTCGTCCACCGGGCGCCCGCACCAGCGTTCCCAGGTTGTCTTGGTGCAGCCGAGGTTGGTGATGCCGCCGGGATCAAGCGAATGATGAACGTAGCCACCCTCGTGATGAAGAACTGCGGCTAGCGCAGCGTCCCAGTTCTCTCTCATTTCTTGCTCTCGATGGTTTCTTGCTTGGCTTTAGACCCAGCGCTTGAGCCAAAGAAAAAGTTGAGGATGGTGGCGACGACCGTGGCTAGGATGAAGCCCAACACCGTGTCGGCAAAGCGCACGTTGTCAGTCGGAATCTTCACCATCGTAATCAGGAAGATGTAGCCCGCTGCGACGATCGACCAGAAGGTCGCCAGCACGTAGACGAATGATCGGCTGATGGCGTTGCCGTTGATGAGCGCCGCGACCTGCATCGCGCGGGCGTCAGCGGTGTTTTTGTTCGCCTGCTCGACCATAAACTCTTCGTGCTGCATCGCGCGCTCGCGCAGGCGCGTAATGTCTTCGGCGTTCATGTCGGGCTTGAGTTCAACGCCCGTCTTCTCTTGGACGTAATCAAGCCCCTTGTCCACGACCGCTTGCGCGACCTTGGGCAGGTTGTTCTGGATCAGGGTAGATACGATACCAGCGACGATGGGCAGCATTAGTGGCTAATCTCCGCAAGCGCTAACATCAAGACGGCCAGGAGCAAAACGATGATGCCAAAGATGTAGTTCATTTCGGCCACCGGTCTACGATGAACATAACGATGTGGAACATGATGATGCAGCCAAGGCCCACCACCACTGCAATAAGCGCGGCGTCTGACGTGTTCTTGATGAACTTCTTGCGCCGCCTGATTTGTTCGTAGATCATTTTCTCGCGCTGCTCTTTGATGCGCCGCCGCATTTGAATGAACTCGACGTAGCCATCGCGGCCAAGGTGCTGCAACGCCCCGTAGTGGAACCAGTGGTACAGCGTCTTTTCCATCTCCTTGATCTTGACCTGGGCGGCGTAGGCGTCAAACGCCTCAACGGTCGCCGACTTTGAGAAGGTGAGCTTTTTGAAGAGCGGGGGCTTGGCCTGCTCGCCGTTCATCCACTCTTGCAGGTCACTGACGGCGCCGGCCCACTTGCCAAGCTGGCCAAAGACATCCTCGGCTTCTCGGCCAATCTCAACCGCCTTCTTCAGCCCGTTGAAGACGGCAGTCGCAGTCGCCAACAGACTGATTGGGTCTAGCATCTCACACCTTTAACACGAGCCCCAAGAGCAGCATGATGATAGCACCGGCGGTGCCGATCAAGATATGCTCCAGCCGCTTGATGCGCAGGATTGTCTCAGTCCATCGTTCCGCACAGACAGCTTCATGCGTGTTCAAGCGAGCCTCCACTTCGTTTGCTGATGCCATCGTTACCTCGCAAGGGCATTTTCTATTGGTGATCGTTGCATAAGAAGTTCATTACGTGCAGCTATGTCGCGGGCAATAGTTTCTGCCGCTGGGTCGTAGCGCGGTAAAGTACGGCGCTGCCCCGTCGATGACAACAAATAGTTGCGTACGGCAGCGGACATGGCTTGCGGCGCAACGGCACCGACAGCACCGCCCATTGACGCGCCTGGTACTCCAGCTATTAACCCACCCAAACCCCCGCCGCCTAAGCCTCCTAAACTAGCTCCTAATACAGTCCCTGCGCCCGGCGCGCCAATCTGACTGGCGGGCTGCATGACGCGCGGAAAAGCGTTGGCAAATTCTGCAGCGGTGCGCAGCTCGCCTGTCATGTACTTGCCGCGCTGCAAAGCGCTCGCCAGTTTGCGAGCGTCAACGCTACCTGTACCTTCTATGATGGCGTCTTCGATGGCATGGCTTATTGCCATTCTTTGCCGCGAATCGCGGAACTGCTGAAGCATTTGCGCCGCATCACCACGTCCGCTAGTTTCAATAGAACGCTGAAGTTGATTTTCTATGGCGTCAACAATCTCACGCTGCGCAAGCGCTAAATCATTCTCACCTTTTCTAAAATTACTTTGCGCTTGCTGACGTAGCGTGCGCGTGATTTGTACGGCATCTTTAGCGTCAAAGCTGTCTTTTGCGTAAATGTCTACAAGTTTGCTGACGTTCTCAGGCACTGCGCCAGGAAACGATGCTTCCGGGCCAGTGTACTTTTCTTCTATCTTCGCCAAGTTGGCAAGATAGGTATCGTCCGTAGCTACTTTGCCGACCGATGCCAAAGGCTCATATCCTCTGGTAAATTCTTGTTTCCTAATTTTTTCCATCGTTTCGGTTGTAAGTGGTGCGGTTTCTGGAATGTCAACAGCACGCCGCACCATACGGTCAACAGTCGCTTGGTTGCGAACTGAAGCAAGTTGCTCAAGACGGGTCTTGCCGGCCATTCGCTCCAGCAAAATATTTGGCCCGGTAGGCGAAACAGCGCCTGGCGTAACAAGTAAACCTTCTTTGGCGCCCGCCGTTAGCGTAGCGTCTCGAACTGCGTTTTGCAGTAGTTGAGTGGCCTGCTGTTCCGTAGCCGCACCTTGACGCGCTGCGCGAGCTACCCCCGCCTCACGGGCGACAGCAGGCGCGCCGCCGACGCTGGGGATGTACGGCGGTAAACCAGAGGTTGCTTCGCCCAGCGCGCTAACCGCACGCTGCGCAAGCTCTGACTTTGGCTCATACTGAAACGGGCGTACGGCGGCTTTGACTTCCGGCGTAGCGCGTGACGTCAAGATAGCCAGCGGCGCGCCTGCGATTGTGGCGGCTAACGCTACAGGCGTTTCGATCGCGCCCATGATCATTTCACGTGCGGATAGCTCCGATAGCGGGCGCTCACGGGTCGTGGGCACTACCGGCGCAGATGTGTACGGAATGTCTGCGTAGACGGGCTGTTGCTCGGCAGCAGTCTCGTCTAAGAAACGAATCTTGCCCGTCTGCTGTTGTTCATCAAGGAACCTAACGCCCATGATTACTCCACAATTGCCGGTCTACCGTTGATAGTAATCCGCGTTCCCGAGGGAAGATTTGCTGCCTCCGCTTCTTGAACAGTGCGAAAGGCCCGCTCACCGGCGGGCGCAGCGCCGCGCGGCGTAGCGGATCGCCCGCCCACGACCGGGCCTTGCGGCGCTGGCGTCGTCTGCATACGCTCAGATTCAAGCACACCATACTTTCTTAGACGTGGGCTTTCAAAGATAGACTTATTGCCTTCTTTAGCTAACCATGCCTCTTTTGCGCCGCGCAGCGAGTTGTTATTTTTGGGATCGCGCAACCAATCATCGTAAAACTTTTCGTGCGCGATTGATTTTTCTGCTACGGCACGCGCTACGTCTAGAATGAATTCGTTAGCGGCCTTGGTGTTGCTAAACCTTGCGCCAGCCTGACCAATACGCATCGCGTCTTGATCGGTTTGAACACCTTTTTGTTCAGTCTGCGCAGCCAGCACTCTTTCGGTAATAGCTTGCTGAAATTTTTCAGCGTTTTCTGCGTATTTCTCCGCGTCTTTTAACCCAAACGCCGCCAATATGGCAGCGCCTTTAGCTTTTGTTTCAGCAGTAAATCCGGTATCGAGTCCTCTGCGAAGCGAATCCTGCGCAGACTCGATGTTAGTTAATGTTCTGCGCGCCGCTGCCGCTGCGTCAGCAACTCTTGTTTCATCTCTGACGTAGCTTTCTTTGCGCGCTTTTACTTCTACGTCTTCACCAAACCCGCGCTGTTTAGCCGCTATGATGTCGTCAACTTCTTGACGCTCTGCACTCCCTTTAGGAAGTCTTCTTCGCAGCAATTGAAGGCGTTCAAGCTCCGTCTTTGGCTGTTTAGGCTGCAATTGACCTGTGGGCGTTGCGCCGGAAACAGCGCCAGCGGGAGCAGCGCCAGCGGGAGCAGCGCCAGCGGGAGCGGCGCCAGCGGGAGCAGCGCCAGCGGGAGCAGCGCCAGCGGGAGCAGCGCCAGCGGGAGCAGCGCCAGCGGGAGCGGCGCCAGCAGGCGGTTGCGCCCCGCCCAACATAAGCGGCGCAACTTGCCCAGTGCGTTTATTAACACTCACCAAACCCGATTCAGTCTCTTTGATTTCAAATCCTGGGTTGTCCCGCTCCCATGCAAATTTATCTGCGTCAGTCATAGCGCGTGTGCGAGCGGCTTGAGCGGTCATTTCGCGTGCAGCAGTGTCACGCTTTTTAAGGTCCGCTTCTAACCGCTGTTGTCCTGTGCGCGTCATGTTTAGCACTAGCTTCTGGCGCTCGGGATCGTAATCTTTGCCAACAAACGCAACGTCGTCAGGCGTCCAAATGCCTTGGTTTACTAGCCTTCTAACTGCAAAATCATGTGACGCTTGATCGTTGGCAGCGCCGTAAACGCGATCTACAAGGTCAGCTTTGCTAATCATGCCTTTGTATTCGGCTTCTTGAGCCTTACGACGCGTTTCTTCCAACTGGGCTTCTGACTGCATCAGCGTACGCGCTTCGGTCAAGAACCCGCCGCGCACCAAAGCAGGTGAAATGTCAGTTACCTTGGCTTCCGGCCCAAACCCACTCAAAATTCTTTCAAACTCGCCTTTGCGCCGCTGCTCGCGCAGGGCGTTCTGCATCTGGATGTCGCCCATGCGCTGCTGCTGCAGAGCATTCTGAATCTGCGTGACTTGCGCCATCTGCGCAAGGGGGTTGGGCAGCTCAAACGTCGGGACGTTCAATGACAGTTCTGGTCTGACGGCCATGTCTACACCTTACCGATTGTATTGAGACTCGCGGATAGCTTGGGCCAAATTCTGATTGCCAAGATAATTCATATACGTGCCCAGCGCGTTGCTGATCGCTTTGGCTGACCCAAGCCCTCCTGCGGCTTGCGTTGCCCCGATGTCGGTCGTCAGGCCGCCTGCGGTCTGGCCGTACTGGCCTGCGTAGCCAGCCTGCCCTGCCGCAGCAGCTTGACCCGTGCCCATCAAAGCGCCCAGTGGCTGCAGACGGTTGACGCGCTCGGTCTGGAACCGATTGAAGGCGTTGCCGTACTCCTGCGAGGCGAGGTCTTGGCCGTAGCGCGACAGCGCCTTGCCGGTAGCGCCGGACAACAAACCACCTTTGGCCGCGCGGCTGGCCTCCAGCGCCTTCATGCCTTCTGACAGCCGGAACGCGTAGCCGGGGTCGGCCTGGAAGTCTTGCATACCAAACGGGCGTGCGTACTTGCCGTATTCAGCGCCTTGCGTGCCGCCAGGCAAACCCAAAAGCGTCAGCAGTTGATTCTGCGCGGTGATGCCCGCCGTGCGGAACGGCTCTTGCAGCGCCTTTTGCTCGTTAAAGATGTCACGAGCAAGCTGACGCGCTTCGGCTGCCGAGCGAGCCTGCGTTTCAGCGGCTGACTGCGCGGCCTGCGAGCCAGTGATGCCGCTGATGAGCGACGCCAACGGCACGCCGTAGTCTTTGGCAAACTTGGCGAGCGCATCAAAGGCGCCGGTGCTTAATCCAGCAACAGTTGCAGCGCCTGCTACACCTGTAGCCGCGCCAGGCAAGTTTGCCCCTAGCGATTCAGCAGCAATTTGTTCGTGATTAAGCGCTGGTGCCAGTGCGTTTGTTACCGCAGTGGTCGCGGCGGTGGCGGGCGTAAAAACACTTGACCCCGATACGCCGGTGGCGGCGCCCGGAACATTTGCGCCTAACGATTCTGCTGCAATTTGCTCAAAATTTAACGCAGGCGCTACAGTCCCAGCACCAGCGGCCCCAGCACCAGCGGCCCCAGCACCAGCGGCCCCAACACCGGCAGGTACGCCACCTAGCCCAGCGTCCAACGCAGCTAATGTTTCGGGACTAAGTGCGTTAGCGCCGGCTGCGGTAGCTGCAGCGGTAGGGGCAAGCGCGTTCGCTGATGTAGCTGCTGCGATCTGTTCAGGAGTTAGCCCTAAAAGAGAAGCCCCTAGGGTATCGCCCGCCAACGCCGACGGCGCTGCCAACGGTGAAGCAATTACAGGTGACGCTGTAGCGACCGCAGGCGCTGCTGCTGCAACAGCAGGCGCGCCGGTATTGGCGGCTAGCTCGGGCGCAATCAATTCGACTGCGGTAGCCTCGGGCACGGCAGCCCCGGTCGCGGCGTCAAAGAACAATCCCTCGCCTCCGTAATACATGCCAGCTAGTGCAGCAGCGGCTTTGATGGCGTCAGGATGGACGCCTAGCGCGTTGGCTACCGGGTCAACTACCGTATCGGTCAGCCCGCCTACAACGCCACCTACGCCGCCTAGCAAGCTAGCAAAGAAGCCTGTGCCGCGACCGGGCGTTACATGTTGAGATAGAAAAGCAGTTCGTTCGTTGGTGCCAAGGTCTAATCCTGGCTCCAGACGTTTTAGCAGATCAACCGATATGCCTGCGGCGCGTGCGGCTTCCTCTGGCGTGATCTGTTTTGTCCCAAGCGCGCCGCCGATGATTTGACGATACTCTGGCTCCGTACCGTAAGGCGATTCGCCCGATACGTAATAACCTGGATCGTAGTAAATGAACTGGTTTTTTAGCGCAGCTCGTACCTGTTCTGCGGTTTGCTCGGCCATGCCGCTCTCCTAGCTTATTTCGCGCCCGCTTACGCGGAAGTTCATAGACGCCGCAAGGCTGCCAAGCGTCGAAATAGAATCGCCGGTGTTCAAGATGTGCCCTGCAATCTCAGGAAACGTGTAGGTCTCAGACGGCTGCAAAGTCTTGGTTTTGACGATCAGGTTGCTGTCGCCTGCGCCCTGCCCCGCTGGCACCAGATTGACGCTGATTGTACGCGCAGCCGAGCTGTAGTTGGTAGCGGTCATCTTGTCGATGATGACCGCCGTGACTGTTGCCACGTACTGCGTCGTCTGGACCTGCTCGACCGACTTGGCTTCAACCAGCGTTCTGGCATTGATAGGCATATTACAGCTCCGCAACCGCTTGCCAGTGAATTGAGTAACCGTTGCCTGCCGTAACTGCAGTAGAGCCGGTGACCGCAAACGCGCTATCGCCAATGTTTGCCGTAGCCGCAGTTGGGGTGGTAGTGTTTAGCGACCAGTTAGCTGTAGCAGAATCCGGCGCGTAGGTGGTGATTGTTGGCGCTGCTCGCTTTGCCACGGCGAACGTAACGGATGTAGAAAATGTTTGGTTGACCACTTGTCCCGTGGCGTACGCCGCACCTAAAGTTACGCCGGTATTTTGGGCGGGAGCCGTAGCGTACGAAAATGATTTTTCGTAGTACCGCTGGCACATGCTTAGTTCTACGCCAAACGGGCGGTGCTCAAACGGCGTAGGTGTGTTGCCAACTTCCAGTTGCACGCCTGTAATCGCAAAGATGTTGCCGATGGTGTCCAGCACATTGACTTGTGAAGAAGTAGCTAACGCCCAGCCAGACTGCCAACTGCCCGCTACGCCTTGTCGAGTCGTACCGCAGTAAAGCGTCCAGCCCACAGTCAATCCACTACCGTTGGTCCAGTCCCAAGTCCCGGCGGTAATCAAACCGTCTATGATTGTGATCTCTTTATACTCCCACGTGTTTGCAGCAGAAATGTTGTATTCCGCCACGTAGTAACGGTCAGCACTGGGGTAGTCGTTGTTATAGAACGCCACGCAGTGAGTGCCAACTTTAGCCGACCTAACCCAAAACGAAAGCGTAAAAGTTTTGCCGATTAGATCGCGAGCTGAGTAGCCTTCAATTTTTTGAAGCAACGTCCAAAGTTCTGACGCGGTGACAGTGGGGTCAGCGGTAGCCACAGTACAACGGAGGCTGTACGGAAGCGTCGGCTCGCTGGCTGGACCGTCAAGAGATTGTGTGACCGTTACCGACGCTGCGGTTACGGCAATCCGCGAGTACCGATCAAGCGTGTAATTAGCGCCGAACCCGGTGTTAACCGTAAACGAAGTGCCGCGCTGAGCGATCTCCATCGCCCCGTTAATGATCTTGTTGCGCAGGCCCGCAAGCTGACCGCCGTTGTACGACTCACCAACGATGGCGCCGCCGGTGACGTTGCCCGTTAGGTTGCCGGTCACGTTACCAGTCAAGTTGCCCGTGACGTCGCCAGTAATGGGGCCGGTAATCGTAACGCCGCTGATGTTGCCGCCAGTAATCGTAACGAAGTTAGAGTTCTGCGTGGACATGGTGCCCGCAGACGTGATCTGGTCCACCGTGTACTGCGTCACAGACGCGGCGTTTTGCACCACAAACTTGTACGCTTCACCGGCAAGCAGCCACACATTCGCTTCACCGCGTGCGTCCAATATGATCGGGTTGGTGTTGGCCGTTGACTGCGCAGCGGTCGTGTAAGTCGTTTTAGGTGTAGTGGTGCCCGCAATATAAGTGTACAGTTTGCCCCCAACCAACGGATTGCCGTTAGCGTCGAGAAACTGCAATTTTGGGGTCGGAGAAATCGTAGCCATGATCGACCTCAGATATTGTTCGTGACGGTCAAGATGATTGAAGGAATAGCGGGTACTGGCGCCACTGCAGGTTCTGTCAAGATGATGCAGGACGTATCGTCAGTAGACCACATTAGCTCAAAGTAGTCGCCTGCGTTCAAAAACTCAACAAAATTCCACGCCGCAACAACTTCAGAGTTATTGCCTTGGATGCGGATTTGTGTGGCAGAGTTGGCTACGTCAATGCCGTTTACGCGGAACCAGATAAACACCAACCCAACGCCGCCCGAGGTTTTGTCGAGCTGCGCTGAAAATTGAATGTTGTAGAATCCTGGCCGGTCAACATAGATGCGCGACGTTGGCGTGCCGATGGTCACGCCGCGCTGGAAGCCGACCGTGTTAAAGGTCATGCCGTAGGCAGTGTTGATGGCCGCTGCGGTCTGCGTGGTGGTGTCGTAGAAGTACCCGTATCGTGTGTTGACAAGCTGCGGCGTGGAAATCGCCGGAATGGTCTGCACATCTTCCAACGAGAACTGGTTTTGCCCCAAGCCCAACAGCGTGAACGCGTTGTTGAAAAAGCGATACCACTCGCGCTGCATCACGTTGTCCGGCCCTTCAATGACCGGCACCCGCGCGGCGGGGATGCGCGTGATGTTAGGCATTGGTGCCGCTCACAATCAGTTCAGCACCCATGATGGCGACGTTGCCAAAGCCAGACCCACTGACTTCGTAAACGCGGTCGCGCAGCTTCATCGTCATGCCTAGCCGACGCCAGATAACGCGCCTACCGGTCTGGCCTTCGTAACCCATCGACACCGTGTGTAGGTTAGACCACGTGTGACCGCCATCATCAGACCAACGCAGGCTGGCGTTCATTTCTGCCGACGCGCCTGTGGTGCTGATTTCGGCTACTGTAGAAGTCGCCGCCTCACAATCAAGCTGCAGGCTGTGCTGCGCCGTGCGCTTCAGGTTGTTTGCATCAGACGGCAGCGCCCGCCACGACCGTAGCCAGACCTGCCGACGCGCGTTGGTAAACTCGTTGTTAAAGTATGAAAAATCGTAAAAGCCAATCTCAGGCAGCGTGTCGTGCCCGACGTATACACGCGTGCCAAGTGTCGCCATGCACGTAGGCGTGTGCCGATTTAGCTGGCCGGTTGTGTCTGAGACATACCCGCGCTGATGCCACATCTGCGTAGACGCGTCGTACACCCACGTGACGTTTGCGGTAGGAAACGTCAGCACGTAGAACATGTGCCCGTCTTGCTGGTACGTGTAGGCAATCGCGTCCGAAATCGTGCTGTAGCTCTGGATAGCGTACTCAATTGCGTGCGTCGATATGCGCTGCGGCTGATAGCCTCTAGCGCGGTACACCATGCCAAATCCGCGAGCGTCGGTGCCCAGCCAAAAGACGCTGTTGTCCATCTTGGCAATTGAATAAGGTGCTGCGCAACCCGTTTCAAGAAACGCGCCTTGGATGGGCGCAAGCGGGTAATCAGGCTGGCCCGCGTCGTACCAGACCTCGGTCGAGTTGTTGCCAAAAATCCAGATTTCTTTGTGGTCTACGATCAGCGACACCACGTTGTCCGGCGACGCCTCGGCGCTGGCAAACGACAGCGGGTCAACGCTGGTGCCATCAAACAGTTCAGTCACCCACACCCGTTGGCTGTTGGGTTCGTTAAACACAAAATAGCCGTTGATGTAGCCCACGGTGACAGCGCCGGGGAAGTCAGGGTCGCCGATCTGGGCAAACGCGGTCGTATTGATGTTGTAGATGTAGCCGTCTGGATTGGCCGCGATAAAAATCTGCACGCCGTTGTCCACCATGCTAACGGGACCAGTGCCTGAGATGCTGGAGCTAATTGTAGTGGGCGTGACGATGCTAGTGCCGATCCCTGTTAGTGAGATAAACCGCGTGCCCACCACCGCGTACAAGACGTTCTTGACTACCCACATGCCGCGAACAGCGCCGGTCCCACCTAAGTTAAAAACACCCTGAATCCCCGGCACTCGTTGAAAGTACGCAGCCGTCTTGCCGCCATCCGGCGTAGACTCGGGGTACATGTTGATGAGCCGGTTGTCCGCAGCGTTGATGCTGCGGGCAACATAAGCGGCGCCGAGGATAGGCGACTTCATACTCAGAAATTGCCCGCGTAGATGTTGTAGCGTTGGCGCGTCCCGACGATGCTATATGGGATTGCCATAATGTCGTCGGGATTGTTGATGCGTTTTATATTACGCTTGGACGACATAGCAATTCGCTGCACTTGCCGGGACGGCTCAACACCAAACTCAGGCGCTAGTTCACACGCCAAGTTGTACCGAAACGCTCGCAGGTAGCCTGGCGGGAACGCTAGCGTAGTAGAAAAGTTAGCTGGCTGCGACAGCTCTTCCACCGACACAATGTGAAACTCCAGCACCCGCGTCGGTACTGGATAGATATACATGTCAATGTTGGGGTAGGTCATGTTGACCCACATGACTTGCGGGTAGGTGCTTCGCACCGTTTTTAGCGCAATCCCGTTGTACTGCTGCTGGTTGATGAGCTTTAAACCGTACGAGACGCCGGTGGACGGGTCTTTGAAGTACGTCGAGTCATCAATTAAAATGGGCCGGTTGCCGACAAAATCACCTGTCGGCCCCATCGTGCGGCTGATTACGGTTGCCGGCCAACTGAAGATTTGATCTTGCGTTGAGAAAACCGACAGCCGCTCGGTGTTCCACGACTCGATCATCTGGTTCATCGCAACCAGAGAATCGGCAGCGGTTTCAGACGACGGAAGCTCGCCTTCCGCTACAACACCCAGCAAGCGCAACGCGCCGGTGATGAGTTCACCTGATGTAACCTGATTGCCGCTTAATGTTAAAACGGTCATAGCATGTCCTTAGTAAGCCACTTCCACCGTTTCCAACTTGCACGCCCAACGAATCGTCGTTGAAGCCTGACCCGTCACCGTTACCGCAAGACCGCCGTTTGTCGTGTCAGCAGCAACAGTCACATCCCAAGTTGATGCGCCCGCGTCTGCCTGTTGCGAAGCGACAATTGACCCAACTACAGTTGTCGATGCAGCGTTCGCGCCGCGCTTAACCGTAGCAGACATAATCCAAGATTTTGTGTCGCCCGCGCCGGTGACGTTAGCAATAACATAGCCAAAAACATAGGCCGCAGAGTTGTTGGCAAGGATAAGCTGATTGGTTGCGCCTGCGGCGTTTGCGTCCGAGCTAAGAATTGTTGGCGTGGCATTTGTCGTTTGCCGGCCAAGAATTACTAGCCCGCCCTGCGACACGCCGGCTGCAGCAGCAATCGGAGAATCGTGTGAAGGAAATGCTGCGTACCCGATAATTCCTCGGGTTGTGCCGTAAGCACCGCCAAGTACAGCGCTATTTTTAGCGTCTGCAAGATTAGCGTACCCGCTTAATACAGAAGCATACGCGCCAGACACAACATTAAGTTCACCGCCACCGTTAAACGTATAGTTGCCGGATGCTGTGATGTCTTGTCCACCAGCAATCGTTGCGTACTGCCCTGACGCAGCATTAAACCGTCCGCCGCCAATCGTTGCTTGGGAGTTTGTCGCAAGGTTGCTCGATCCACCCGCAACAGTTGATTGGTTGCCAGTTGCCTGATTGCTGCTACCACCGCCTACAGTAGATGCAATACCGGTGGCTTGATTGAAAGAACCTCCGGCGACTGTAGAGTCAAAGTTAGATGATTTGTTGTTCTCACCACCACCAATTACCGCTGCGGCCCCACTTGCAACCTGATCGGCAGCAGCGCGTTTGGTTTGCCAATCAACAGCCCAGCTCCCGCGTTTGTTACCGCCCGCAGCCGTTCCTGTAGGCACCTGCCCCAACAGCGCGCCTTGTCCTTTTGGGACCAGCGCAAGGTCACCGCTTGCGGTGCTGACTTTTGGCTGCAGCGACGCAGCGTTGACCAGATTGTTGGGCGCAGTTGTGTACGTGGTGTACGTAATGCCTAGCGCGTCTGACGGATCGTTAAGCGATACCGTGAGCGTTTTGGTGTTATACCCGTTAGCGGTGATGACAACGGTGTAGATGCCGTTGGCAGCAAAAAACAGGTAGCGTCCGTCTAAGCCCGTGGTAATCGGGTTGGCTTGAGGGACGACAAGAAGCGGGGATAGGAAGTAAGGTGTACCGTTGCTTGCCAATACTTCGGCAGCTACCGGTACTGAAGAATCATAGATAGTAGCAAGCGCGCCTGTGGCGTCGTAGACAAAGACACTGGCATTTGCAACAGGGTCGTTGCCGGTGTTTACGACAACATCATAGTACGCCTGCATTACCTTGCTCCCGACGACGGCGCGGTCGCAGCTCGTTTACCGGCGGCGACACCGTAGGCTGTGGCTCGTCAAGAGTATAGCGCGTCCAGCCGTTTTGTTCATCAAATTCGGCTTCTTGCTCGGCAATTGCTACCTTATCGCCGTGGACTGGGTGTCTTAGATAGATGATAGGCATAGAAGTCGGGGGCCGAAGCCCCCGTCCGTTTAAGCAGCCGCCATGATGACCCAGTTGGTCCCGTCTTCGCAAACCAGCGTCGCAAACTTGCCTGCAGTCGCGGCCAGAATGGCCGTGCCTGCGGTGCCTGATGCGAGTGGCTTGACGTTTGAGGACGCCGAAATCACCGTATAGGTGCCTGACAGATTTTTGATCGTGACGGTCCGACCGATGTAAGCAGAACCGCTGGGCAACGTCACGGAGACGTTGGCAGCAGAGCCGTTACAGATCACGTAGTTTTCCTCATCGCCCAGCGTGAAGCTGGCGGTCTTGGTGACCGGAGCGTTGAGATAAAACGCCGTGAGTGAAGGGTCAGAATACGCCACCCCAACCGGCTTATTATTCGCCATAGTAACCTCCTTAAATGCGGGGGCCGAAGCCCCCATAGGTTACATCAGGAACGCAGACCAAGCCGCATCGCCGGTCTTGACGAGCAGGTACGTGTACGCGCCAAAACGCGGCACCGTAACTGAGCCATAAACGGTGATGCCCGATCCGGTGGTGATCGGAACGGTCGAAGACGCGCCGCTGTTGTTGTTGTTCGTGATCGTCAGCATAAACGACGAACCGACCTTGGCGCTGGGGATAGCTGCGTCAAGATTGGCCGCCGTGTCAAACGTCACGGTCAGCGTTGCGTCACTGGCTTTTTGGCAAACCACAAGCCCGAGCGCCATCTGCGCAGCGGTCAAAGTGGTGTCGCCAGTCAGCGTCGTCGGGATGGTTTGTACGCCCAGAACGGCTTCGGTCAAATTACCGTCGCCGAGCTGATAGCCACCTGCACCATTAGGAAGAGCCATGATTCAATCCTTTCAAATCTGTGAAAGGACCACACTAGTCTCTGATTATAGAGAACTAGTGTGGTCGCACTAGTGCCGTACTGTCAACTCTCTAGAGGGTTAGCCCCAGAGACGAACGGCCATTTGCGGACGGATGACAGAAAAACCATAAAGTACATCGATGCGACAAGGCAGCCTGTCATTATTGATGTCGTATTGCCGTACGATACGCATCGAGATGCCGTTGTGAACCTGGCGCGAGGCCATGTCCACGCCTTGCGGCATCAGCAGGTCGGCGGTC
>Ga0222712_10003149_pt1 | contig 18235 bp, 28 predicted proteins | sample C33_657DmetaG_FD_165043 | JGI IMG/M metagenome (GOLD analysis project Ga0222712, IMG submission 165043) | Estuarine water microbial communities from San Francisco Bay, California, United States - C33_657D | ecosystem: Environmental > Aquatic > Marine > Unclassified | place: USA: California...
CGGAACTCTTTGCCCAACACCTTGAAGCGGGTGCCAGAATAGGAGCGGAAGATGACGAAATCGCCTTCTTTGCACCAAGGTCCGTTTGGGAATTTGTTCAGGTCGGCGTAGGCGTCAGGCCCTGCCTTGACCACAAATCCGACGATAGACGCCGTTTCCTCGGCCTTAACCAGCTGTTCTGGCCGTATAAGTCCACCTTCGGTTTTTTCGCTAATTTCGGAAATGGCGATCAGCAGCCTGTATCCCGATGGTTCCGGCAGCTTAGCCTTTAGCTGCTCGTCTTCGACTTTGTTAGCCGTATACATAGTCCCTCCTGCAGTGATTTAGGCTCACAGCGCCTTGCGCGGGACATCCGCGTAATTCAAAGAAGTACAGCGGATGGTGTCAATCCGCAATAAATCTTTTCTCTAGGTCCTTTACGTCATCATACGTGCGTTGAACCGCGGTGTATTCGCCGACGCTCCGGCAGTAATCCTCGAAGTTTTTAGCCCCACCTGTCGCAAGGTGGAGCTGTATATCCTCTTTTCGTTCGTTCAGCCCACGAAGCAGGTAGGTGAATATGGTGTCCTCCATCACTCACCCCCACCCATATTTGGCGCCGACGCGTTGCGCTCTTGCAGCATTCGCGTTGCCTCTATGGCGAGACGCGTACCGTCGGTCTGGGCCTTGACGTTCTCCCGCACAGCGTCGGTGGCCAGCTTTGCCATGGTGCTGGCCGCGGCGCGGTCGTTCTCGCTCTCGACACGCTCTTGCTGGATATAGAGGTTCCCAGCGCTGGCAGCGGCGTTGATCTGCAGCTTCTTGGTGTCAATGTCGATCTTGTGCTGCAGTTCTTTCTCTTTGATGTCCAGCTCGCGCATCTGGATGATGGTAAGCGGGTCCTGTGCCTGCTGCTGGGCTTGTGCGGCCTGCTGGTCGGCCATGTTCTTGTTGAACAGCTTGGCAGCGGCCTGCGCGACCATCTGCGACAGTTGAACCTCGACTTCTTCCGGCAGCGGTTCGCCCTCTGGCGGAAGCGGTACGCCCAGACGCATCTCGATCTCTTTGCGGTACTGATAGGCGACATGCTCGGTGACGTGGGCCATGGCAGCGCCTTGGATAGCCTGTGCAAACGGCGACTGGCCGATCATCTGGGCGATCTTTGGGTCCTGCATTGCGGCCATGTGGGCAGCGATGTGCGCTTCGTGGTCTTGGTACAGGAACGCCTTGACTGGAGACTGCTGCAGCAGCGCCATGTTCTCGGCCACGGGGTCCATCGGCTTCATGTCTTCCGGGGTCTTGATGATGTCAGACGCGTCTTGGATGCCCAGCACCTCGAGCATCTGCGAGTGCAGCTTGCCCATGTCGTAGAGCTGCGGAGCCTGCTGCGATAGCTGCAGAGCAGCCTGATACTGCATGATCCGCTGCGCCATGGTGGCAGCGTTAGGATCGGAGACCGGGATCACGTCCACGCGCCCATCGAAGTCCTCGATGCGGTTAAAGTCCCCGTCCATCTCGTAGGCGTACTGCTCGGGCATGTAGTCGTGGACGATCCGCGCGAGGATGCGCAGCTCCTGCTTCATGGCGGCGTGCAGGCGGGCTTGGACACCCGACATAACCTTCAAGCTGCGCTCGAGCAGGGCGAGCGTGGTGCCCACCGGTGCGTTTGCGCTCATGTCACCCACTTGGATGTCGGCCACGGAGCCGATGCGCCGGCCTTCCTCGACCACGTTACCAAGCAGCGTGTACAGGACGCCTGACGGCTCCTTGTATGGCATCGGGAACAGGCTCTCGCGGAGCGTACCGCCCGTCACGTCGACGTCTCGCCATTCACCGGGCATCAGCGGGGTGTTGTCGCCCTTGATGCGCAGGCTCTTGGCCTTCAGACCAGCAGGCAGGTTAGACAGCGTGCCAGCGTCGATGAGCTGGCGCAGGATTGACGTCGCGGACTTAGCCAGACCACCGATCAGATGGATCAGACCCGTGCCGTAGAACCCCATCCCGGGCAGGTAGGGGTAATGCGTGAAGTGCATCAGCTTGCGCTTCTTTGGGTCGTCTTCCTTCCAATTACGGCGGATGGCGAGGACAGTCTTAGAGGACTTGTCGATGGTGATGACGTAGGGCCGGGCAAGCCCGTCCTCATCCTCGAAGGGCTCCGGCAGGTTGATGTCCACGTGCATCTCGAGCAGCATGCGGCGCGGGTCGTCTTCAAAAGTCTGGGAGTCGCCAGCCAGCTCGTTGTACTTTTCCTCGATGTCGGTCAGGTCTTTCTCGGCTGCGGGCAGCTCGACGTCGCGGTAGAACCCGATGACCTGCAGCTCACGGACCTCGTTGTCGGTCTTCTTCATCACATGCGTGAACCGCGGGCAGACCCGCAGGTTAGACGCGCCGTAAGAGACCACTAGGTCTTCCGCGGGGACAAAAATAGATGACGGGAGCTCGCTGATGGGGTCGTAATAGGTCTTCTTGAACGCGGACCCGGCCAGCGGCAGGCGGAACAGCATCAGCTCCATCTCGTCGCGATAGTCCGGCATCTCTTCGGTGATCAGGTAGTTCATCTCGTTCTGGACGCGGTCGGCCTGCTGGGCCTTCTCAGGAGTCAGTTTTCCGAGAATTTTTGTTCTCACGGGCCCCGATGCCGGCATCAGCTCGCTCATTGCCTGCGCTTGGAACCGCACCACGGCCTCGGTCAGCATCGGGTGGTAGACCCCGGAAGCGCCGGCCCAAGGCTGTGACCGGTCTTCAATCTTCATGCCCAACAGGTCCAGACCGGTGATATAGGCCGCGGCCCATTCCTTGCGGCTCTCGCGGTCAGCCAAAAACGACTCAATCAGGTCGCTGGCGACACTCTCGAGCTCCCCCTCGTCAATGCTTTCGGCAAGGTTGGCATCATGGGCGGTGTCGTCCCCGCTAGGGCCGTCCGGGCCTTCACCAAAGTCAACTAAGACCTCTCCAGTGTCTTCGTCGACTTCGATTGTCGGCTCGTCGTCCGTGGCGATGTCTACTTCAACATCAAGCTCGTCTTGCGGCCCGAACTCGAACGGCGTCATCGGCTTCTCGATTGCCATGGCATATCCCCTGTAGGTCTAGACCCACTATAGCAGTGTTTGGTACGTTTAAGGAAGGGGGTGATTGTGCGGGTCTCTCCCCGCTTGTCACAAGCCAACGCCCTGTCACGCTGTGGTAGCGACCCACAGTTCTCTGGTTGCGGAGGGAGGATTTGAACCTCCGGCCTTTCGGGTATGAACCGAACGCGCTACCACTGCGCCACTCCGACAAAACTTGTGAGGGGCGCTTGGATGATAGGCTGTAGCGCAGACTTGTTCGACCAATACAAAAAGCTTCCCGTTACCGTTTGCTAAATGTTGCCGCCCCTCGAAAGCAGTATTAACGGCGCTTAGGGCCAAAAGCAACACTTTTTCATGAAAATGGCCCGGTGAGGAGAAACACCGGGCCATCCCAACACAACCACAACACACCAGCGTTCAGGGAGAAGAAACGCTGATGCCGTACAGTCTACCCCAGAAATCAGTAATAATCAACTTTTCTCCGGTATGGCAGTGGCTCGTCCTGCTCGTCGGTCGGCAGCCGGATAAATCCGCCTTGGCGGAACCGCATCAGCGCCATGATCGTGGTGTCCACTTGGTCGTCGTTTTCAGCGAATGGGAAGCCTGCGACCTCCTCGACCAGCTCCTCCGCCCACCGTTTTGCCGGCACCCAGACCAGCCCGGACGAGATTATGTCCGACACAGAGTTCAGACGCGCCATCTTGCTGTTGGGGTTGTTCACCGAACCCCTGACGGGGGTATACTCCTGCACCATGACCCCCGCACGCCGCATCTCCTGATACAGCGCCGTACCCGAACTCTTCTTTTCAACGATGAACGCGTCGGGCTCCCACTGCTGGTACTCCTCCATCGACATGGCCTTGAGCTCTGGGAACTCCAAGCGCCGCTTGATGGCGTTCAGCAGGATGATCTGGTGCATATTCTCCTCGTCGTTGAAGAACACGCCCCACGTTGTCAGGGATGTGAAGTCAGCACGGTTGTGGCCTTCTGCCGCGGCGTCCAAGGACATGATGACATACTCCACCGCCGGCGGGTCATCCTCCGGCCATATCCTCCACCAATCCCGCTTGATGACGGCGGCTTCTTCACCCGTCGGATTCTGCTGATACTGCGCGTTCCACTGGAACACAGGCATTGACGCCTTAGTCCGCAACAGCGCCGGCATGTCGAAGAACTCTGGCCACAGGGCTTTCTGCACGAACTCGCCCGTCTCCTTGTCCTCCACGTCTAAAATCGCCGGAAACTCCACCACCTCGTACTGGTCGGAGTTCTCGTTGTTGGCCATATCCTGAATAAGGCGCCCCGTTAGGTCCTTTTTATGCCATCTTGTGTGCACCACGGCCACGCGGCCCCCCGGCATCAGACGCGTCCGGGCACCGAAGGCGAACCACTCGTAGGCTTTGTCGAATGCCGTGAAGTTTCCATTCAAAATGTCCTGTTCGGAGTGCGGATCGTCGACAAGCAGCAGGTCAGCACCGCGGCCCGCAAGGGCCGAACCCACGCCAGTGGCGTAAAACTCGCACGCTGTGGTCGTATTCCACCGTCCAGCCGACTTTGAGTCCGCTGAGAGCCCCGTAGCAGGGAAAATGTCCCTGTAAACGTCGGAATCTATGATGTTTCGCACCTTTCGGCCAAAATCTACGGCCAAATCGGCAGTGTGGGACACCAGCATGACCTTTTTCCCGGGGTTTCTGCCGATAAACCATGCCGGATAGTAGGTAGAGACGAGCTGGGACTTGCCATGGCGGGGCGGGATGTTGACGCAGACCCGGTCTTTATCCCCCCTCTCGATGGCCATCAGCTGATTTGCAAGGATTCTATGGTGCCGGCCCACCTTATAGGTGGGATCAAGATATAAACAAAAGGCAATCAGGTCGTCCTTGGCAGCCTGCAGCGTGGCACGCTTGTCCAGCTCCTCGAGCATCTTCTCCACTTCTACGAGCTCGTTCTCGTCAAGCATATCGACGCTGCGTAGCAGCGTTTCGAGCTCCGCCCGATTGAACTCGGTGCTCATTCTGCGCCCTCTTCTGGGTCTTCGTCAACGTAGTCGGCGTCGACTTCGGCATCTTCCGGCGTCACGTCGATCATCTTCTCCAGTTTACGCCGCAGGCGCTGGCGCAGATCGTCGCTTGTCTGGTGCGTGATCGTGATCTCTTGCTTCTCGGTAAACAGGCCTACATCGGACACCTTGCCCAGCAGCTCTAGGGCCTTCACCCGGATACGTGCATCGGGGTTCTCTGTCTCCTGAATCAGCTTGTTGACCACCATATGACGCACCTGAGCGGCCTCTTCGACAATCTTGTGGCCATAATCCTTCAGGATTTTCTCGGTCAGCAGCAGGGCTGCAGGTGTTTTGCGGGTGATGGCCTTTACCGCGGAGCGGGTCTGCAAAGCAGACGGGTTTCTCGCCGCCTGTCGCGCCGTCGTAGCGGCGTCGTCCAGATCAAAATCAGTTACTTCCAAGTCCAGCCCCGCGGCCTCCAGCAGGCGTGCCGTCCCTGCAGCGGCCTCTAGTGTTGACATGAATGTGTCGGGGGTATCGCCAGCGGCGAGGGGGATATCGGTGTCGATATTTAGTTCCATGGGTGCACCCTTTTGGGAGATTTTGCACAGTATAGCCCCCTTTCTGTAGATTTGGGAGTCCCTAAAGAAAAAGGGGGGTGGGGGGTATTTGCACGGGCTTAGCCGCGCCGAAAATGAAGGGGGGAGGGGGGTAGTAAATGATGTAGTTTGGTGTAGTTTGATGCTATCTGGTGTAATGTACTATTTTAGAGAGGTATTTGTGTGGAATAGTATTACTATACAGCAAACACGACGCCGCCCGTCGGGCGGGGGTGGGGGTAGGTGGGGGTCGCCGGATGGCCGGAAAAGCCGTTAGGCGCCGGACTAACGCTATTAAGTGATGCTATCGGCGCCCAAACGCTACACTTGGCTATCAAACAATGCCATAAGTAACTCACCGAAAGGCAATAACGCCTTCGGTTCAATCCTCGAAAGGGAATAAGACCATGACCAAAGTATCAACCTCTATCGCCGCTCTTATCGCTGCAGGTCGCAAATCGTTTGACGATGGCGCGAAAGCCGAAGTATCGCGCCTCGCTTTTCTTGATGGATTAGTCGCAGCAGGCTTCACTTATGCCAACACAGCCGCCTACACCGACAAGGATGTCAAGGCGGGCAAGGTGTCGAACGAGGTGAAGGTGCATCGCGATCAACTGATGCAGATCAGCGCTGCAGCGATCAAGATTAAGGGCAAGCGCCTATCTGATACCGACCTTGCCAAGTTTGGTGACGACGGGGTTTCAAACAAGGTGCTTCTGGCTGGAACGGCCAAGGGCAATATCAGCGGGGAAACCACATGGAAGGGCAACGCCACATCCTTCCTTGGCAAGGTGCGGAAAGACCTTGAAGCACGGGCAATGGCAGGTGTCGCTGGAACGCCTCGCACACCTTCAACTGATGCCGACATTATCCTTGGCTATCTGCAGAAGGCCTACACCAAGACCTTCAAGGATGCGGTGGATTTGAAGTGTGATCTTTCCGACCTGCAGAAAGAGTTGCGCGCAATTGGCAAGCGCCTTGGTGCAGAGCTCAAAGCACCTGCAAAGAAGTAATCGGTCGGGGCCCGCAAGGGCCCCTTCCTTCACCAAGAGAAAAATGAAATGCGATCATACCAAACCAAACGCCAGATTGATGCCCGCAAAGAACGGCGCAGAGAATATCTGGACTATGCCTCTTTACTTGTTTCCATCGCCGCTTGGATCGCGGTGTGGTGGATGCACGCCTGACACCTCGCCCTGCACCGAAAGGTGCGGGGCTTTTTTTATGTCCGCGTTCTGGCCAGCGCGGGCTGCCGAGACCAGTTCTCAGGGCTGCATCGAGCACCATCGGTTTCGGCGGCGCGGGCCTTGCGGACAATGTTACGACCGTAACGAGACGTTAGTCGTGGGCCTAACGGACCGACACCAGTTCTCACGGCTGCATCGAGCATCAACGCCGCGCGCGTTAGGCGTAGGACTAACGATGTCTACATGTTGATTTTTGAGCGCTAAAAATCAATATCTAGGACCAATCAACATCTAGTATTTTCGACCCCCCAAACACAAGACAAAAAACGCTTGCGTTTATGTGTAGGTATTGTTCTGTCAAATGATGTAATGTTACTAATGTTACGAGTGCTAAGTCATTGAAAACAAACAATGTTCCGTCTTTTTTGTAATGTTACGTTTTTGTGCCACGTAAGTCATTGATTTTACATAATGTTACTAATGTTCCGCCCAAAACAGACACACCCGACCCCCGCATTCGAACGCCGTCCATCTCCCTAAAACCACCCCGCCAACTCTTCGGTCTCGCATATCTAATTCTTCAACAACATTAGTAACATTTAGAACATTGCAGTCTTTTCAAGGCCTTATATATATATACTTTTAGAACATTACTTAGAACATTAGGACATTCCACTGCCTACCATCAAACTCGTCCAAAATAAACTAAATGTTACCATTTACTTGCCCTTATCACCCATTGTGGTATTATTGTCTTAGTTACCAGATCAACCCCATCCACCACCACCCGCCACGCCGTTAGTCCCGCGCCTAACAAGGAGACCAGAATGACCAAGGAAGAGACCCGTGCATTACTCGCTGCCCTCGTGCCCGCCGCTATCGCGCGGGGCGATCTATACCGCTTCAACCGTGTTGGTGCGGGTTCCACCCATGACGCTGCCTTTGCCGCTAGGTGCACGCCTAACGCCACCGAGCAAGTCCAAACCCGCGCTCCGCGCCCACGCCGCATATACCCACGCCAAGGCGTGTATGGTGCAGGGTTCGACATCCCGACCTACAAGACGTTCCAAAAGACTTAACCCGTTAGGCCAGCGCCTAACACCAACCCCAACAAGGACAAATCCAATGCAAATCACGACCATGCTACCTAACCCGACCATCGCAGAACTTGGCCGTGTGTATGCCGCTGCGCGTAACGAGAACCTGCGCGCCATGAAGCCATGGACCAAGCGCATTGAACTCTGCGAAGCCGCGATGCTGCGCCGCTTAGAACGCGAACTCGCTGCCGATTCCACCGCATACCATATGCCCGCCAGCCCATCCCTTGTGTGCCTTGTGAGCCGCATGATCGACGTGTTGGAGGCCTAAGATGCAGAAAGAAACCAAACCCGACACCGCCCTGCTACGCGCCTTAGCCTTGCAGCTACGCGCTGCCCTGCTGCGCCAGATGGAAGCGGTAGAGATGATGGAGGACTGAGATGGTGTGGTTCGGTGTCACCCTGTTTATGATCAGCCTGTGCGGGCTGGTAGGTGTCTACGCTTGGCTGGTCTACGACCTAGAGGCCAGCTATGCGCGGACTAAACGCGAACGCGACGCGCTAAAAGCGAGGATAGAAACGCTAAGGGGTGTTAGGCCAGCGCCTAACAAGAAGGAGAGCTGAGATGACCCACTACACACGCGTCACCTTCGCCGACATGCCTATCGGCACGCAGTTCCGCACAACGCCAACCACAACGGCATACGGCTGGCTCAAGACAAGCACGCGCACCGCGCGCATCAACGGTAACGGCCAAGTGTATTACTTTAGGGCTGCAGAGTCGCACTACGTCGACAGCGGACACTGGGCGGAGATGTTAAGAGGAGGACTAACAGATGCTTGAACCAAGAAGCTCTACGGGTGCCGGCCACACATACACATACCTAGGCGGCACCGCCACTTTAGACCTGTGGTGGCGGGCAGAGGTGGAAGACGACGAGTCAGAGATGGAGCGCGAATATCGGCTGCGCGTCGTGCGCATCTCGGACGCTTCGTGGGGTTCTGATTGGGACCTGTTCAAGGTGCCGATAGCCATGAACGCCATGACCCAGCGGTTCGGAAGCCGTCAGTCGGGCTACGCTGGGTATTTCATGGACTTGCTTCTGACCGAGCTAGAGCTGCAACAGGTCGACGCATACCTGCGGTGCTTTGCACCTTGGACGTTAGGGGAAGGACTAACAGATGTTTGAACCGAGAGTACATCGGGGGTGGGGTATCATGCACAAGCACATGAAATACCTAGGCGGCACCGCCGATTTCGACCTGTGGTATAGGGATGACCAGTCCGCAGACTCTCCGCCCCCTAACGGTGACATCCTGCCCTACCTGCGTGTGGTGCGGGTAAACACTAACAGGGGCGACCCTTATTGGGATGACTTCCGTCTGCCCCTGTATCTGGACGTGGAAATAAACAGCCACATGGAGCCAGCGGCGCGGCGCCTAGCGGGGCGCTGGAACGACATCCAGCTGACACACGAGCAGGTCGATGTGATCGAAACATACCTGCGGTGCTTCGCGCCGTGGGTGTTAGGGGGGGAGTAGACGAGCGATGTGTGAGTGCAACGAGTGTGGGGCAGCGTTCTCCGAACGCCGCGCCTTGTTAGGCTATCGCCTATGCTTAACCTGCGGTGAGAAGGCAGCAAGGGAAACACGTGCTGGGTGGTGCATAGCACCGATAGCGCACAAGCAGGGCGCAACCCTGATAACGCACAAGGCACAGCTGCGCGACTTAAACAAAGTCGTCCCATCTGGGTAAAAATATTCACATCCATTGACATAGAGTGTCAAATGGTGTATTATGTTAGTAGGCGTTGAGAAGTAGTGAGTGAGTAATCGGGCATTCGCCCACCAACCGTTAGGCCAGAGCCTAACACCAAGGAGCAATAGAATGAACAGCGTAGCACAAATCGAAATGAACTTCGCACCTGTCGTGCAGTCGATCTCATCGGCGTCCATGCTTGTCGGGCTGGGCATCGGCGTGTGGACCGGGCGCAAGCAGGACAAGGGTGCGTCCAAAGAGGTGACGCAGATCAAGCAGGCCGAAGATGGCACAGCGAAAGTTATCAAGAGCCTGCTGTGGAACTGCGAAGAGCTCGATGCCCTGATTAAGTTCGCGGCCAACGTGCGCAACATCCACTATAACAGCACCCTGCCGTGGACGGACATGGGCCCGCGTCTGCTGCCGACGCCGAAATACTTCGCATACCACAAGAACATGAGCGGGCTGCAAGCCGAGTTCTACCGCATGGTGGACGTGTTCATCTCTGCCTACGATCTCGAGGTGGCAGCGTCACAGGCTAAGCTAGGCGACCTGTTCGACGTTAGGGAATACCCTAACGCTGAGGAGCTGCGCAAGAAGTTCTCGTTTACTTTCAACTACTTGCCCTTGCCTGACGCTGGCGACTGGCGGCTCGATATCAACACCGAGGCACTGGCATCGCTGCGGGACCAATACAAGGACCACTACGCCAGCCAGCTGACGGGTGCGATGAACGACATCTGGAAGCGGCTCTACGAAACGCTGAACACCCTGTCGCGGCAGCTGTCCGACAAGACCGAGGATGGCAAGACACCGCGTATCTTCGCGTCCGTGTTCGACCGCATGCAGGAGGTGCTGGACCTGATGGAGACCTGCAACATGACGAACGATATGCAGATGCAGCTGATGCAGCGCAAGCTGGCCGCTGCCTTCCGTGGGATCGACGCCGAGGCGGTCAAGGACGACGCCTACCTGCGCCGCGATACCAAGCAAGCTATCGACGCAGCTATCAAGTCGCTGCCCAGCTTGGACTTCTAAGATCAACCGTTAGGCCACGGACTAACACATAAGGAGAAGACGATGGACGACCTCTACAACAACGACGATCTGTTCGATGTGCTGGAAGCACACCTACCTGAAAACCTATCTGATGTCCGCGTTGCGGCCCTCTGCGGTTTCCTTATCAGCACCTTCTCGGGCACTTTGCCAGAAGCTATGGCCGTGATGCGTCAGCTCACCGCGCAGCTGACCGATTTCTACGAATACAAGCGGGGCGAAGAGTGCGATTGCCCGAACTGCACCGCTAAGCGCGCCGAACAACTGAAACACTAGGAAGGAGTAGGTTATGTCGGTCCACTTTGTAGGCTTCCGCGGAGAAGAGTTCTGGGCTGCCGTCAGAGTATGGGGCCGACCGGACTTTATCCACAAGTGGCATGATCACCGCATGTGGGGTGATGTGGGCGAGGGCGACACTATCGTGTTCGCCCGTGCCAAAGACGAAACCGTGTCCAAGTGGACATGGCAAGACCACGAACTGTGGTGAAGCGTTAGGCTTCACCATAACAACCCAAACGGAGAACAATCCAATGTCTAACAATGCTTTGACCATGTATGCACTCGGCCTCGACCAGATCGCGGCTTTGATTCACGCCACGGGCCACAAGCGCACCACGCTGGTGCAAGGCCACATGGGGACAGGCAAGTCCTCGTTGCTGCGCACGCTGTCCGCTGTGCTGCCCACCCACACGCCGTGCTACTTCGACTGCACGACCAAGGACTTGGGTGACATCACCTTGCCGCGCATTGCCGAGGTTGGCGCCGACGCAGCGTTTGTTAGTTATGCGACTAACGAAGAGCTCGGTGCGCATCATGGTGGACCAATCGTCCTGATGGTCGACGAGTATGGCAAGGCTAACCCGTCGGTGAAGAACGCCCTGCTGCGCCTTATGCTGGAGCGTAAGATCGGTAGCTACACCCTGCACCCTGACAGCATCATCTTCGCAACGACCAACCTCGGTGCCGAGGGTGTTGGTGACTTGCTGCCGCCCCATGCCCGCAACCGCATCACTGTCGTGACTGCCCGCAAGCCGAGCAACATGGAGTGGATCGAGTGGGGCATCAACAACGGCGTCGACCACAGCTTGCTCGGCTGGTGCAAGGACAACCCGCAGCTGTTCCACAGCTTCGACGACTACAAGAACCCTGACGACAACCCCTACATCTTCCACCCCAAGCAGCAGCGTGCGGCCTTCGTCACGCCCCGCTCACTGGAAGCAGCTTCGGACATCCTGAAGGAACGTCACCACTTCGACGACCAGACCACCACGGCTGCACTCATGGGCACTGTCGGTGAGCGTGCTGCGATGGACCTGATGGCCTTCGTCAAGATGTCGGACCAGCTGCCTTCGCTCGACAGCATCAAGAAAGACCCGCTGCTTGCCAAGGTGCCCACGTCCGCTGCCGCTGTGTGCATGGTTGTGTATCGCACGCTGGCCACCATCGAGAAAGACTGGGTCGATGCGTGGATGACCTACATGGACCGGCTCGACACCGAGGCGCAGGGTATGTTCGCCAATGGCGTGCGTGCACCGAAGTATGGCCGTCAGGACATTGTGCTGACCCATGGCAAGTTCACCCAGTGGGCTATGAAGCACAGCCACCTGTTTGCATCTGATAAACGCTGAGGGGGACGACATGAAACTTGGAACGCTGAACTACAACACGCGGAGCGAGGAGGGGGAGGTCAAGTGGCACGCTGGTGTGGACCTGACACGCCCTGACGTGGTGATGCTCGACACCTTGGGGGATTGGATCGCCATCCTGACCCTCGCCTACACCGACTTGCATAAAATCACATACCCAGAGGGGGACAAACCCGATGCTTAACCTAGGCAGAACCCTATCCGCTGAACAGCGGCTACAGAAGGCCGTGATCGACATCATGGCCAACTCTAAATACGTCGCGCTTGCTGGCATCCTGATGATCGGCAACCGCAGCGTCGAGGATGATGTTAGGCGCTGCCCTACCGCCTATACCAATGGGCGGGACGAGGTATATGGCCGTGCCTTTGTCGACAAGCTGAACGATGCAGAGCTGCGCTTCTTGGTGCTGCATGAGTGCTATCACAAGCTCTATCGACACCTAACCACGTGGCGTTGGATGTATGACGAGGACGCGGAAATGGGCAACCAAGCCTGTGACTTCGTGATCAACATCAAGCTGGTCGACGACAACGCAGCGGACGGCTTTGCCACCATGACAGGTGAGCTTAAGAAAGGCTGCTTTGACGAGAAGTATCGTGCATGGGACAGCGCGCAGGTGTTCCACGATCTTAAGAAGCGCGCCAAGGAGGGCGGTGGTCAGAGCAAGCCAAGCGATGGGCAGGGAACTAGCTTCGATGAGCACGGCTGGGACGACGCCAAGGAAATGACGGTCCAAGAGCGCGACGAGCTGGCACGTGAGATCGACGAAGCAATCCGTCAGGGCGCACTGATGGCTGGCAAGGTAGGCTCTGGCGGGGATCGGGACTTGGCCGCTCTGCTGGAGCCGCAGGTGGACTGGCGCGAGGTGCTACGGGACTTCATCACCAGCACCTGTGCAGGGTCCGATTACTCCACGTGGCGCAAGCCTAATCGTCGTTACATCGGGGCCGGCATGTATATGCCGAGCGGTATCTCTGAACAGATCGGCGAGATCGTGGTGGCTATCGACACGTCTGGTTCCATCGGTGGGCCGCAGCTATCCGCCTTCTTGTCCGAGGTGGGCAGCATCGCCGAAACCGTCCACCCCGAGGCTATCCGCTTGCTCTACTGGGACACGCGGGTGTGCGGTGACGAGACCTACAAGGGCGAGGAGGTGGCCAACCTAACCAAGTCCACCAAGCCCAAGGGTGGCGGGGGCACAACGGTCGAGTGCGTCCCTGCATATCTGCAGGACCAGCAGATCAAGGCACAGTGCGTCATCGTGCTGACCGACGGCTATCTGGGCGGCTCGTGGGGTGAGTGGCACCACCCGCTGCTCTGGGTCATCCTCGACAACAAGAGCGCCGTGCCGGACGTGGGCAAGGCTGTGCACATCAAGCAACGGGAGATGTAACGGTGACGCCAGAAGAAGCACAGAAGATAACTGACGCACTGATGCAGAATAGGCTGCAGGTGTCGCAACTACAGGGACACCCAAGAGCAATGACCAAGGTTTATAGCCTAGCTGAAGTGCAGCTAACCAACGGCGAGGTCTTCGGCATGATGATCACCGCAGGGCCTACGTTAGGCCAGCACCTAACAAAGGAGATGGGAAGCACGGGGTATCTATACCTCTACAACGACGACGAAAGCCTAATCGTGAAGGCCGACCGCATAGCGGCGGTGAAGCTAACCAAGATGACAAGTGGGGGAGCGTAATGGGATACCACAGCGACATAGCTATAGCCTTCGCGTTCGAGCGGCGCGAACAGATCGACGAGGTGATGGCCGTCTATCGGCTGCACCCGTTGGTGCAGGCACGTGATCTGGCTAAGTGCTGGGAAGTGCATGATTGGGACGGTGTATGGGGCCTGACATACCAAGACATAAACGTCAAATGGTATGACAGTTACGATGGTGTGCAGGGGATTAAGCACATGGAGAACCTAGTGGAGTCGTTTGCCAATGAGCGGGGCACAGACGTCGGGGGAACAGATGAGAACGGCAAGCAGGAGCTCGTGCACCTGTTCCCCTACGCCTTTCGCAGCATCAGGCTCGGGGAGGAAATAGAGGACGTAGAAATCTACACAGCTGATACTGGCAACGTCGCGCTAGTAGACGAGCTTATAGACCGCTTAAACATTCAACGTGAAATCGAAACCGCCTTCTAAGGAGAAATGGAATGACTTGGATCAATAAAATCAACAGCTTCGCCGAAGCTGAACAACGCTATAACGACACCAAACCCCTGCGCGGCAAGCATAAGGCCGACGATGTGCGTCCTCTGGGTGCGCGCCGTCGTGATTGGGAGCGGATCGCCAAGGTGAATGACAGCACCTACGTGCTGGTCTGCGGTGGCAACGCCGATACGGTGTTTAACTGGGGGTCGAGCCAGATTAAGTTCCGCGAACAATACCCGCTCACGGAAGAGGAAGTTGTTAGGCTGTCGCCTATCGTCTGGCGCAAGCATGCGGACGGCACCGAAACCATCACTGTGCGTAACGGTGCGGGTGAGTGGAACCACAACAGCAGATATTCGTTCATCGAGCGGGCGCTACCACGGGAACTGCAGTTCAAGCAGACGCGTATCGGCAAGCAGTTCATCTATAACCGCTCGAAGGGGCAGGATGTGCACCTGCCCAAGACCACCAGCGCGCCGCGCCACGTCACGGAATATCACAAATATCAGTCAAGCCAGCCGGGGACCGGCGACTATGCTAAGCGGTGGTTGAATGTATTCACCGAGGGCGACGACGGGCTTAGCGTCACGTTCAAGCGCGAGGAGAACGGCAACTTCACGCTGGTCGGCGAAGCGCCCAAGGTCATGGTGGACCGCACCCGTATGAACAAGGACTTGAAGTCCAACTTCAAGGCCGACATCGACGCGCTGTTTACGAATGCCACGGCCATCTATCCTTTGCTGGCCGACCAGATGAAAAATAGTTGGACGTTTGGACGGGAGAAAGGGAAGGAGCTCGAAGCAATTGCCAAGGAGCATGGGCTGGAGGAGCTGTATGGGAAATACAGTTCCACCCCCTTCCATATGGCTAGACCTGAGCTGGTGCGGGATATCCTGAAAGACCCAGACCACCCGATGCGTCATGGCTTGAACATTGCAGCTATGATCGAGATCGCCGACGTGATGCGGAAATATGAAAGCAACAGGAAATACCTTGAAAGCAAGAATCTACCGACAGAATACCTAGACGACGCATGCAGCAAAACAATTCGCACCCGCTTCAACAGATGGATCAGCAAGTTGGGTGGGTTCACTGTGACCACCCGTGAGGAGAAATAGAATGACAGACATGTTTAAGCCCGATCTAGTTTCGGAATACACCACACCCCGTGCGCGCGAAACGCACGAATACTACGAGCAGTCCTCATACCGCGACAAAGAGCTGGTCGCGTTCATCGACGCCGTATGTGCGGCACTTGGTGGGGTAAGTTACCACAACAAAAGCCACGATATCGCTATGATCTACCGACCGGGCGACATCCACGCGATGGGCGAGATCGGTTTCAGGGACATACGGATCAAGGTGTCCGGCGCTGCTGTAAACCAATACTACGTCCGGTCGAATACCATTAAGAGCTCGAAGTATAAGTCTGGGTGGCGGCATACCATGCTCTCGACCAAGTCTATGACGGCTGCTGTCAAGTATGCCGTGGAGCATATCAAGCCTACAACAGCACTGGTATCGCTCAAGCTGACAATAGACGATGCGGTGCGGCCCATTGAAGGGGATATAACGGAGCTAAGCAGCACGGCGCGCACCCACTTCCGTAAACTTACTGGCGAGTCTGGCTACGGTAATTCGTACAAAACGATGCTCTTTCGGGAGCTGCGCAACATCACCTTCGCGTCAGCGGAACTGAACCACACAATAGCCGAGTTCTACGCGGCTGTGGACCAAGTGCAGGCAGCAAAAGACCTTTACAGCCGCCCTGTGCACTTCATCGGGCTGTCTGACAACTACGGCCAGCTGGTGGCGGACGTAGCGACATGTAAGGTGGGGTATGGCATAGCCCCTGAGTTCACCGTGCCTACGCGTATGCCGGCCACGGAGCTGCCTGAGTGGGCACAGGGTCGCATAGCGGTGCTGCAGATGATGGCACCCGAAACCTACGTGCGTGGCGTTGGCGTAAGGTTAGATGACAAGGTGTTCTACGCCATAGGAGGAGCCACGGATGTGGAGTAAGCCAAAGAAGTGCCGGTCCGGTTGGGACATCAAAGCAGTCATAAACCGTGACCTATCGAGCGCGACGTTGGTTAGCCCCTTTACACTTGGGGAGGCAACCATTGCCGCCGCGGCTAACAATGCGTTACGCGCTCAGTGGACGGGCGATATCGACAATGTCTATCGGGTGGCAATCGACGGGACAGCCGTCGAGGTCATGTGCCTAGGTATGGATATCGACTCGTCTATCGAGGGTATATATAACTCTACGTCCGAGCTGCCAATGTGGATGCAGGAGCGCCTAGCTGTGCTGTCCATGATGAAGGTGAACCCGCCGCAGACTAAGATCGAGGGCGTCGGTATGCGTGTCGACGAGCGCGTTTATTGGGTGCTTAGGGGGGAGTGACGTGGCAGCTACACCGGAGAAGAAAGTCAAAGCCAAGGTGGTCGCCCAGCTGAAAATGCTGGGGGCCTACTACTTCTACCCAGTGACGGGTGGTTACGGCGCAAGCGGTGTGCCTGACATCATCGTCTGCTACAGGGGTCGGTTCTTCGGGCTCGAGTGCAAGGCCAACGGCAACAAGCCCACGGCACTGCAGCAGCTGAACATCGACAATATCAACGACGCGGGCGGCATCGCCCTCGTCATCGACGAACACAACATGAATGACGTCAAAACAATCTTGGAGAACGCACATGGCCTTCTGGAATAAGACACAACCCGTTAGGCCGTTGCCTAACATCAACACACACTCCACACGCTCCGCTGCGGTTATCCTGATGGATTCGGTGCGTGCCCTGCCTTCGCAAGCGGTTTGCAACGCGATCTACACGGCGCTGGCCGACAAGAACGACCTGAACGCCGCCGATCTGGAAGAACTGTCCAACCGCCTAGGTCGGATGGCGTGGGACAAGGCACGGATATGATCCGAAACTTTATCCTTACAAAGACGCTCTCTCGGTTCGAGGCCTTTGGCATCAGTGTCGCTGTTGGGGTTTTAACCCCCGGCACGTTTACTATGTGGAACCTTGGGGTGGCAGTGACCATACTGGTCGTTATGGCCCTCGTTGTAGCGAGAATGGAAGCACGAGGGCGGACATGAGCTGGCGCATACCAAACACGGTGCAGGTGGCGCTCGACGAGGTCGTAGCAGCGGGTATGCAGTATGCGCTAGAGGATGGGGGCAAGCACTACAAGATCAAGATCGCCGGTAGGCTGGCCGGCATTATACCCAAGGGCACGGCGTCTAAGGGCGCAACGGACCGGCGCCCCCTGCTCAACATGCGCGCACAGATACGGCGGATAATCAACGAAGTGAAAGGAGAAACGGAATGACCATAACCATGCAAGTCTTACTCTGGGGCGTCTTCTTTGTAGGGGCGATTGCCCTTCTCATCATAATGGCAGGAATGGCGTTTTTGTTTGTGTTCCTCGTCCGTGAGACGATGGACGAGTATAAGCGCAACAACCCACGGGGGCGGAAATGACCGAGGCACTTGTTGGTTTATGGCTTGGGTTGATGGTTGCAGTAGGTGCTTGGGGTGTAACAAACAGCATCTGGAAATCTGAAACAGTGAATCGTGGGCTTGCGCTTTACTGCCCGAACGATGGGGAGTGGGCGTGGAATGGGGAGTGTGGGAAATGAGTGACCTAATCAAGCGCGAAGATGCGCTGGAATGCTTCATGGGTTTTGACCGCATGGGTGATGTAAAAGATGCCATTGCTGCCCTGCCCGCAGTG
>Ga0222712_10003150_pt1 | contig 18231 bp, 13 predicted proteins | sample C33_657DmetaG_FD_165043 | JGI IMG/M metagenome (GOLD analysis project Ga0222712, IMG submission 165043) | Estuarine water microbial communities from San Francisco Bay, California, United States - C33_657D | ecosystem: Environmental > Aquatic > Marine > Unclassified | place: USA: California...
GGTCGGTCGGTCACATAGTCGGTCGGTCGGTCAGTCACAGAGTCCGTCGGTCACCCCCGCGCGATCTTTTTCTCTCGATCTTTTTTTTTTTTGTAATAACCGATTTCGCGTCGATCGCGCGCGCGTCATCGATCGAATCGACGAGCGGTGCGGCACACGCGCGCACGCCCGTCGCGCGCGCGCGTCGAGGGCGCGAATTCATTCGCAATCGATCGCGTTCGATCGCGATCGATCGCGTGCGATCGAACGAACGAACGAACGATCGAACGATCGATAATCGATCGCGAATTCGATCGCATCGAATTTCGCGAATTAAACGCGCGCGTGTCGCGAGAGGATACGACAGAAAGGCGCTGGTGGAGACGAAACGACGGTGGGGGGGATGGCATCGGAGACGTGCGCGTGCGCGCGCGTCGGCGTCGAGCGCGTGAGCGTGAGATCGGCGAGGAAAGGAAAAAGGAGGAGCGCGCGCGCGCGCGCGGCGAGCGCGAATCAAGGGGAGAGCGCGATGGCGAACGAAGCGAGCGGGTATAAGGCACGAGCGGCGGAGAGCGCGGCGGCGGGGGTGGTTGAACGCAGACCACCGCGCGGGGGTGATCCACCAGAGCCAGGGCGGTGGAGTTGGACTCTGAATTGGGATCCGTTAGTGCTCGACCGAGGGAACGTCCTCGTCGCCGAGCCGTCGGAGGCGCAGATGGCGGATGCGAAGATTCTAATCGGAAGTTGTCCGAAGAGCGCGAGCGATGTCGATCGTTTGGTTGATGAGGCGAAAATTGAGGCGATCGTGTGCTTGCAGTGCGCGATGTGTCACGAGGCGATGGGGATCGATTGGGAATCGGTGCGACGACGCGCCATCGAACGCGGGGTGATGATCGTACAAGTCGAGATTCGAGACTTTGATCGATTAGATCAAGCTAAAATGCTCCCCGAAGCCGTGCGGAAGCTCGCTGCGTTTCAAGCGATGGGCAAGCGCACGTACGTTCACTGTACGGCGGGGATAAATCGCGCGAGCTTAACCGTGGTTGGGTACTTGACGTTTGTGCAACAATTCGAGCTGGAGGCGGCGTTGCACGTCGTTCGCGAGTCGCGACCGCAAGCGAACCCGTACGTAGTTTCTTGGCAAATCGCTCGATCGAGATTACTTTCGAACTCCATGGAAGATATTTATCTACACACACAGGTCGACGCTGGAGGGAATTCGATCGAGCAGGGTGGGGATTGGATCGCGCGCGACTTGGGCCACGCCGAGAAAGCCGTGATATCAAAGATGTTCGCGCGTTCGGTCGCTACGGATTTGTCCATGTACACATCGCTCATGGCGTTGTGTAAAACGCATTAAGGCGGCTAAAAGTCGCTGAGATGCGCGCGAGAGATGAAATTCGTCGCAATTTTGAACACTGTAGTATTCTTGATTTCTTGTTAAAGCACCACCTGCTTGATTTCAATCGCTTCCCAACTCACAGCGCGCAACCCGGCGTCCTCGCGAAGATGCACGAAATTCTTCGTGCTCGCGTGTCACATCGGTGATATGGAGCAGGCTTGAACGCGACCTGTGGGAAGTATTTACGCAAACCTAAGTCCCTCCTCAATGTTATTAATCCTATGCGTTCACGCTTCTAAACAACTACTTTAACATCTCTTCGAGATCGATGTCGTTAGATTTTGATAACGCGCTCTTAGCGCCGAGCTTCATCGGCGGGGGCTTCACCGCAGGCTTTACGCCACCGATCGATCCGCTCGACGGTGGTCGGCGCACGCCACCGATGCCGACGTGTCCGTTCGCTCCGGCACCGGCGCTGGCGCCGGCGCGCGCGCCGGGCACGTTACCTACCCTAGGTGCACCACCCATTTGCTGCGAACTTAGATTCGGCCGGGATGCGGGCACAGACATATCCTCGAAAGTTTCGTCGTTGTCGTTGCCCCATCCGTCGCTCTCGTGGCTCGTCGCGCTCGACGATTTCGGAATGCTTGCTGCGCGGCTTGTGCCGACTCTCGAATTCAATCGCGTGCGCGCCGCCTCTTCCGCGGGATCGACGATGTCCAAATCGCCCCAACCATCGAGATCGTCGTCGACATTCAACGCCAAGCTACTGACTTGTTCCGCGGCGGCTTGCAAGTTTCGTCGGTTCGCGTCGTACGCGTCCGTCAGCGGTTTGGCAGGAGATGGCGCCAACGACGTCGCCGGCGTGCTCTGCGTAGATGTGCGCGGGCTCTCGCCGTACAGCTTTGGTGGTGGCGCGGACGAACTGAACGACTTCGCCTGTAACTTTTCACTCTGTAAATCCACCGGCGCGTGGTCCGTGTCTGGACCGCCAATCTTATTCGCAGCCATGGTCACCGCCCACGAGAGCATTCCTGCCGCACGCTTCGCCGCGTTGGCGTGACCGCGTTTCTGTTCTGCTTCAACGTGCGCGGCAGCGGCATCGGCGCCACGCTCGAGCGCAGCGGAGTGCCGTTTCAAGCTTTCGATGTACAAATCGGCCACCGTGAACGCGCGCTCGCGCACATCCTTTTGTCCGTCCGTCATCAGCGGCGCGAGCGCGGGCAAGAGCCGACCGCTCACCTCACCCGGTTCGTAGTATTGCGTCGTGTGCTCGAGCGCCATCAAACCTGCCAGTCGAGCGGGCGGGAACGCGTCTTTCAGTGCGCGCGTAAAAGCATTCAGCAGTACTCGCTTCGCTGTCGTTTCGTTCAGGTATCGCGCGATGTTCCCCAAACAAATCGTCGTATTCGCGCGAATCGCCGGATCTTCATCGATTTGTAACTTGCTCAAATGTTTGAGTAGCGAGGCGCCGAGGACGCGTTCGGACAGGCGTGGAACGATTTGAAGCACACCCTTGAGCGTCATCTCTCGAACGTTCGAATCTTGACTGGTGAACCCGGTGCTCATGCGCTCGTACAGAGGATCGTCGACTTGATCGTTTCGCACGTGATCCGCGTACCGCGACAGGTTTTCCAACAAGTCTAGCCTGATCATTTTATCTGGTGATTCGTATAGCTTCAAAATCGTCGGTATGACGAGCTTTTGGTACTTTTCCTTTGGCACGTCTTGCGCCGCGATGAGCATCGGCAAAATGGCCTGGTGCGGCGCCTGATTGAATTTCAACGCGTCGCACAACATTGGCATGATTTTCTTCTCCACCGGCGGCTTGGCGAGTGTCTCCAACACGCGAGGTAAATGACCAAAGAAGCGCTCTTTTTCGATAGAATCCTTGAGTGCCAACGTGCTGATGAACGTGATCGTCTCCACGAGCTTATTTGCGCTCCAAGCGGAGTTTTCTATGAGCTTTTTCGGATTGTATCGTCGCGCCGCTTGCGATCCGAGCAACCGTTGGTAATCCTTGAGTAACGCCTGAGGAATACAATCAATCTCGCGCAACTGATCAGTCCCTCGCAAAGCTTCGCCACGAAAGACCTCTTGAATCAAGCATCCCAGACCCCACGCGTCGATCGCCCAAGACGGTCCTTCGGGAATGCTCACCCAGTCGCCGCGGCGGAATTCCTCGGGCTTGTATTGGTCCGGGACCAAAAACGCGCCGCGAATCAATTTAGCATCCCCGTTTACCCCTTGCCCGATCGCATCGAGCTCGCTGCACAGATCAAACCCATGCAATTTCCAATCGAGCCTGTCGGTGACGACGACCGCGGCCATGCTTACCCCTCCGTGCACGAGTCGACAATCGTTGGATAAAAACGCCACCGCCGTCGCGACCTCTTTCAATCCGAGCGTCAAATACTCCTCTCTCTGCTGTGCCCCGTGTGGAAACTCCAGTAAATGCGTCTCCAACGGCGTCACCGCCTCCGTGATGATGTGTATCGTCACCTCACTTCCGCTCTCAATTTCCACCACGTCCACCGTGAGCAACACGTTTGGATGTCTCAACGTCTTCAGTCGCTTCGCCCCGTTCCTCGCGAGCGCCAACCTCTGCGCATCTTTCTGCGCATCTCCCGTGAACGTAAACACCGAAACCGCATCACCCGTTTCCTACATCGACACATCATCGCGTTTAATCTCTCTTTCCCGTTCATCTCTTTCGCGTTTGATTTCAAAACCATCATCATCATCATCATCATCACCCCCGTTCGCCACTTCACGCGATCCGAATCGCATCGCATTCATTCATTCATTCATTCGCACCTTGCTTCGCCCACGGGCGTGTTTCCACACCCCGAACGCGCGCGCATCGAACGATCGATCGACGTCGTACGCTAATTTCGGCCCCGACGCGAAGAGCGCGCCGAACGACCCGAACATTCGCGCCCTTCGCGCGTCGCCCTCCTCCGTCCGCGGTCGCCCGTCGTCGTCGAACGACGTCGTCGAACGACGTCGCGCACGTCCGGGTGTTTCCTCGTCGACGGACGCGTTCGAGCGTTCATGACTCATATCCATGACGCAACGCCGCGCGCGCGATGCGTGCGCACGGACGGACTCGCGCTCGGTCGTGACTCGTGCGCGCGCGCGTTCGGGGCGAAAACACCCGAACGTGGGCGTCATTCGCGCACGATGGGGGACCTCACGCCCTCGCGCGACGCACGATGGGGGGTCGACGACGTTTTGAAATCCATCCGAGCGCGCCGCGCGCGCGCGCGCACACGTCGTCGCGTTCGACGGATGACGAACGCGAATAGAGATGAAGATATGGAGGACGATGACGACGCTTCCGGAGGTGACGCGAACGACGTCGAACGCGCGATGGCGAAGGCGATGGAGACGAACGATGGGCGGGGCGCGCGCGCGCGAGCGAGCGACGACGGAGCGAGCGCGCGCGAGCGCGCGAGCGAAGGCAATGGAGGGAATCTCGGGGAGATCTACGCCGATCGATTGGGGCGGATGATGCCTCGTTGGCACGCGCTGGAGGTTTGCCCGTCGTCGTCACCACGAGGAGAGAAGTTTGGGACGATCGAAGATTGCGAGTGGACGCGTCCGAGGTTGTTTGAGTGCTCGGTGGAGGATTTTATGTTTGATTTCATGAGGTTTCATCACCGGCGGGGACGGGATTGGGAGCTGGTGTGGAGCGCGATCGATCGTGTGGCGATTCGTACCGGGAAACCGACGGATTGTTTGCATTTTTACAAGCAGATTTGCGCGTTGGGCGGTTTTAGAAATCGCGCGCACGCCAAATCAAACTTTAAAATTTTGACGGTGTTTGAGAATACGTTCAATTATTACGCCGATCACACGTTTACGGATGTCGGGAATCGATTTTTGTCCATGTACGAAGAGTTTTTTCTAGAGTACGAAGAGCACAACAGCGCGGACCGGACGGTCGGTACGTGCAGCCTGTGCGAAGGCGGTTCGTACCAAGGCACGAAGCTCATGACCGGATTGTTACATCCGTGTGTGGTGTGCGGCAAGCAGTATCACAAGCATTGCCAGCCCGAGCATCGATTTCCGAGCTGCTGCAACAAGTTCTCTTTCGCTGGCGTGCCGATGTCGTTCGTGTGCAACGCGTGCATCACCTCGCCGGAGCGCGGGGCGGAGTTGAAAAGGTTCGACGACGAAGTCCTACGCGTCAAGCACTGGGAGGACTCAGGGACGTATTACCCGCGCGTATTCGAGTGCGTCGCGCGCCGCGGGAGACGTTACAACGCCACCTATGAGCCTCCAACGCGGCCAAAAGAACAGGAACAGCCGGTTTCGCGCGCTGTCGAAAACACGACATGGAACACTTGGGAAATGTAAAACTTTTAAACACGTTACAACACGAATCGAGACAAATCTTGCTTCTTTAACATCTCGCCGATGGCTTCGTCGATTTCTTTAACGTCAACCTTCACCTCGAGCATGCCTGAACCGCCTTCCGCGAGGAATTTCGCGTACTTCTCAGGCGCATTGAAGGACATGTCCTCGACGATTCGTTCGATGACAGTGTGTAGGCGACGCGCGCCGATATTATCCAACGACTTATTCACCTGCGATGCGATGGAGGCCACGTGCTTGATGGCGGCGTCGGTGAACACCAAATCGATGCCCTCCGTCTTCATCAGCGCTCGCTGCTGCTCAATCATGTTCATTTCGGGTTCGGTTAAGATTCGGTACAAGTCGTGTTCAGTCAAACCTTTCAACTCGACTCTAATCGGCAGACGACCTTGGAGCTCGGCCAACATGTCCGACGGTTTGGCTTGATGAAACGCACCCGAGGCGATGAATAAAATGTGATCCGTATTGACGTTGCCGTGTTTTGTGCTCACCGCCGAACCCTCGATGATGGGCAACAAGTCGCGCTGCACGCCCTCCGAGCTCGCATCCGCGCCGTGTCTGTAATCGCTCGAGGACACAATTTTATCGATCTCATCTATGAAGACAATACCGTCATTTTCGACAGCAATTATCGCCTCCTTAGCGATGGTTTCAGTCGACAGTAACTTATCGAATTCCATTTCTTCAATCAGAGGTTTACACTCCGCCACGGTCATTTTACGCTTCGTCGTATTCTTACGGTTACCAAACAACTTATCAACCTTGATCACTAGCTCGTGAATTGGAATAGGTCCACCCGTGGGATCGATCTTCATGTTATTTCCCGTCGCATCCGGTAGCTCGACTTCAACGGTGCGATCGTCCAAAGTGCCGTCGCGGTACAACGCCCGAAACGCCTCGCGCGTCTCGTCGTTCGCCCCTTCCCCGCAAACGTAATCCAAAATTTTATTCTCAATCAATTCCGCGACAAACTTTTCAAACTTTGCGCGCATTTTCTGCTTCGTAAGTGCTATGCCGTTATCCAACAAATCCCGTATGATTTGATCGACATCCCGTCCGTGAAACCCGACCTCGGTGAACTTGGTCGCCTCCACCTTGATGAACGGCGAATCCGTAATCTTCGCCAACCTTCTCGCGATCTCCGTCTTCCCACATCCCGTCGGTCCGATCATCAGAATATTTTTCGGTACGATCTCATCCTTCATCGGCGCTTTGATCTTATGTCGTCGCCATCGATTTCTCAGCGCCACCGCGCACGCTTTCTTCGCCTCCGTCTGCCCGACGATGAACTTGTCCAACAGCTCCACCGTCTTCACCGGGGTCAATCCCTTATCGTCGTCGCTCGCGCTCGTGTCATCCACGACGACGATCGCCATCGCGCTCGCCAATGCGTCCCGTCGCTTATCCTTCTTCGCTTGCGCGGCGAACCCGCGCGCGAGCGCTCCGTCGCTTCGCGCCCGCGTCGCTTTCGCCCCAACATCGCGCGATGCGAGCGCGTGGCTCGCATCGCGCGCGCGCGCATCGAGCGGCGTCTCACGCGGCGTCATCATCGCGCGCGTCAACGCGCCGATCGCGCGCGATCGATTGCGCATCATGATGCGAACGCGCGAGCGCGGCGGCGAGTGACGCCACTCCGCTCGGCGCGCGAACGCCAAAGCTCGCGGCGCGCGGTCCGTGGACGTCATGGCGCAGCGCCAGGGAATGGACGGGCGAATGAGTAAATCGAGCGCGTTCGACGTCGAACGCGTGCTCGACCCGCGAACGGCGAAGTTGCTCCGAGGGGAGACGATTAAAGTGCGCGGGATGAAGCAAAGGTTGGAGACAAAGCTGTGGAAGCTGTGCGTGCTGATTGCGATTTGGATCGCGATCGCGGTGTTACAAGCGCGACAGGCGAGTCATAGAGACGATTGGGCGCGCGCGGACGACGGAAAGAAGCGATCGGTGGTGAGTTTGGCGAATGAAGTGAAGGGCGAGAAGGGCGGGGACGAACGAGCGACGAAGAGCGTCGTCGACGCGTGAACGTCGCGCTCCGACGAGGAGTGTGAAGTAGGGAATGTATAACGTATGTACTATATCAATAGTGAGATTTATTCCAAGAGCGGTTTGCGAAGTTTTTTTGGCTTTTCGACGCGAGGCGCGTCGTCGTCGTCGTCGTCGTCGTCGTCGTCGTCGTCGCGCGACGGCTCGGTGGACCGCTTTTTGATTTTTTTGAGCTTCTTGACGATCGCGTTCCCATCGTCGTCGTGCGCGAGGATGGTTTTCACCTTTTTCGTCTTGGTCTTTTTCCTCGCGTTTTCCGCTTCGACGTGCGGGGTGTACGCGTCGAAGACGATGGACGTGAGCGCTTGCTTGGCGTACGCGCTGGCCACCGTTTGGCGGCTCTTCGCGTCGTACACGCGCACGTACTGATCCAGACCCGCGCACGCGACGTACGTCCCGTCGGGGTGTACCGCGATTTGACGAATGCTCCCCGAGTTCCCTCTGAACTTCCCTCGCGTGCGCCCGGCGCGCAAGTCGACGACTTCAAACAAACCGCGAGAGTTGGCGACGTACGCCTCCAAACCATCCGCCGAGCTCGCCACGCTCGTGATCACCCCTTCCCCGAGATCGAGCTCGAGCACCGCGCGCTTGGCCTCTCGAGTATCGTAATGCCTAAATCTATGCTCGCCCGTGCCGACGAAGAATCGCACGCATTCGCTTTGCGACGCGAAACACGTCGCGCTCACCCACGGCGGCGCTCGATAATTCAACCAATTCGCCGGCGGCGGCTTCGCTTTGTACACCCTTCGCCCTTCGCGACAATCGTACACCGCGACATCGTTCCCAAACCCTTTCCCTCCCAAAACTAACCTCCCAAGAGCGCCGTCGTGATCCGCCGCCGCGACGTTCTCGCCCGTCGCGAACGCCCCGCGTCGTCTCCAATCCCCGTCTTTACCCACTCCGTGCGTCTCCACGCCACCATTCGCGCTCACGCACACGATCTCCATCGTCCCTCGTTCGGTGATCGTCCCGAACGCGTGCACGACGTCCTCGGCGCATCGCGCGCTTTTATACCGCTCGCAGCCGCTCCTCGCGTCCACGACGTCCACGCGACCGCCTCGTCGCGTCGCCACCACCGTCTGCCGCGCCTCGGTCCTCGCCTCGTCGCTCGCATCGCGCGCGCACGACGCCGGTGAAAGTTTCATCACGCTCGATGCGCGATCGAGCGCGCCGAACTTGCCGATGACGGTGAAAAGGTTGTTCGCGTTCGCGTTCGCGTTCGCGTCTCGCGTCTCGTCTCGCGCTTCGGCGCACCGCCGGATGTACCCGAGCTCGTCCCCGACTAAGACGCTCACGACGGGCATGAGGGGTGTGATGACGACAGCGAACGAGTGAAGGCGAGTGAGCGATCGTTCGACTCGATGTGACGTCGATGACGACGCGCGATGAGCTTCGCGATGAATGATGAATGATGAATCGAATGACGCGATGAAGACGAATGATGGAAGGGCAGGAATGAGGAAATCGATGGAATGATACAAACGCGCGCATGGTCTAGGAAATGTGTTCATCGTCACGCGCGCGACGCCGAGAGGCGGAGGTGGTGAACGGAACGGCGCGCGGGCGACGCCGTTCGACCGGGGAATCCGCCGCGCGCGCTCGCGAATGACGCGCGCGTGCGCGCGGCGCGAACGTTTGGAATGCGTTCATCGAATGATTCGTCGAATGATTCATCGAATGATTCATCAAACGATTTCTCGGGGTTCCCCGAGAAGCGCACGGGCGACGGCGCGGACGTCGGCGCGGGACGACCTCGGGGAGGCGTCGCGCTCGCGAGCGCGGCCCGTCGGTCGCTTGGGGGCGTGGCGACGGCGACGTCGCGCGACCATTTGCCTTTACGCATCTGCGCGAACGACGGGTCGATGCGGTCGAACAAGGCTTCGATGGCGCTCGCGCGCATGCCGCACTCTTGACACGCGCGGATGATGGCGGTTCGCCTGGCGCCCTCGAGCTTCAACCCAGAGGCAACCATTAACGCGGCGACTTCCATGATGCCGTTGACGTCTTCGAGCTGACCATACCCCCAAGCAAAGTGCGCGAACGTGCGCTCGTTCGGACGCAGACCGTCGTCAAACATGCGATCGAGGAGCGCTCGCGCGCGAGCCATGTCGCCGCTCGTGCAAAACGCGGCGATGACGGCGGTGTAAATCGTCACCGAAGGTTTCACCCCGGCGTCCTTGAGCTGTTCGAGAACGCCCTCCGCCGCATTCGCGTTGTGTGCGCGCGCGTGCGCCTTCACCATCGTTCCGAACGCGACGACGTCAGGGACGACGCCCTTGCGCTTCATGCGCTCGAAGACGCGTTCGCACGCCTCAACTTGCCCGGTGGAGGCCCAATAATCTAAAAACAGCGTGTACGACACGTTATCCGGACGAATTCCCAAGGACTCCATGTCCCACGTCCCACTGGATTCGAGCTCGCGGAAAATCCCTTCCGCCGCGCTCACGTTATTCGCTCGTAAGTATCCGTCGATGAGCATGTTAAATATCGGCAGCGACGGAGGCACGCGCGCCCACTGCATCTGCTCGAGTAACTTGCGCGCTCGCAGCATGTCCCCGCGCTGCGCCCATACATCTATAACCATCCCATACGATGCCGCGCTCGGTTTTGAAACGAACCCTCCGCGGTCGCTCTGGCGCTCTAAATCAAACTTTTCGTTGTTCCAGCGCCGCAACACCTCCTCGGCGTCCTCGACGTCGCCGCGTTCGCACAACCCGCGCAAAAACGCATTGTACGCTTTTTCATCGGCGATGTACGCGTGCGCGTTCGCCATACGGCGTAACAACCTATACACCATCTTACTCTCTCCTTGTTTGGCGTACGTGTATATAATTTCCGGATGCGTCGCCCCGTTCACGCCGACGCCGCCTTCGCGAACCATTCTATCCACAACCTCCTCCGCCGCGCTCGGGTCACCGCTCGCGCAATACGCGTGCGCTAACGCGTTCCACACCGCGACATCGCACGTATTCCCATATCTCTCCACGTCGAGCAAAACGCTCTCGCACTCTCGCGCTCGACCCTGCGCCCCGAGCGCGACCACCACCGCCGTGAACGTTTTCACCGTCGGTCGATGACCGTCGCGAATCAACTTTTCGCATTCCCCTCTTGGATCCGCGCTCGCGCTCGCTCGACGCTCGAAGTCATCTCTGTTCATCATCCCATCGTTCTCTTTCGTCGTCTTCCCAACCCGTCGTTTCTTGGCTCCTTTTTTCCCTTCGTTGTACCTCCTCGGCGCGCGCATGGACGCGATCGCGCGCGTTCGCGCGTGCACGTCCCAACACGACGCCCCTCTCGCGCACTTCGCGCACGAAAATCGTCGATCAATCGCGATCGTTCGTTGCGTTCCGTCGTTCATGCGCATCGTCTCCAGGCGAATGAAGTCGTTCGAGCCCGCTCGAGCGCGCGTCTCGCCGAACGCTCCATCGTCGTCTTCATCTTTTGAGCTCGCATCGCGATCGATCGCGTTCGACTCGTTCGCTTCCGTCATCACTCGCGCGTGAGTTTTATGATCGCGAATTTCGCTTTCGCGAACGCGCGCGAGGACGCGACGTCGAGAGACCTTAGGTTGGCTGGAAACGATGTGAGGGACGACGACGCTCGCGCGACGCGCGTCAGTCCTCGACTCGTCTCGAACGCGCCTCTCTGTCGCGCCACGCGAACGCACTGAAGACAAAGAATCGACATCGATGTCGCACTCGCTCGTTCGAGCGCGCGCGACGACGATGGGGGTGAGCTTTAAGGCGAGCGAGGCGCGCGCGCGGGCGAGGCGCCGCGGAGCTCGCGCGCGAGCGCAAAACCTCGCTAAACGAATGCGAATCGGCGAACGGAGAAGTGGTGATGATGATTTTTATTTTTTTCAATCCCAAACGAGCGCGCGAATGCGAATGCGAGGGAAAACGTCGGAGCGCATGAAAGCGAGCGAAGCGCGCGGGGCGGATGACGACCCCGGGGCGGTCGTCGAGCGCGTTATAGGTCAAAGGGAGAAAGCGATCGATCGCGGTGACGCCCCGGGGTCGTCAGAGAGTAAGAAATCCAACGTCGATCGAGGACTGGGGCAGAGACGGGCGCTGAGTGCGGAGACGCGGTCGAGACCGTTCGTACCGCTGAAAGGGGAGGTGCTGCACATCGCGTGGCTCAGGGAGTACGACGAGACGGGGAAGTTTACGCGAGAGGAAGGGGCGGCGTATCGCGCGTGCATCGAACGATTGATGGCGCATTATACCATGGAAGTGGAGGCGGTGAGCGAGACGTTGGATGGGATCGAGAGGGGGTGGTCGGACGTCACGTTGTCGCTCGGCGGCGGGTTCAACTTGCGCATGCAGAGACATACGGAGTTTGAAACGCTCACGCTGAGCGGACCGGGGAACATGAAGGCGGATATCGAGCAAAAGATCACGCCTTGGGAGTGGCTGTTGCCCGTGGATTGGTTGATTGAGATCCCTGGGAAAGTTTTTTTGGTGAATCACGCGGTGTTTCGGCAGACGCCCAAGGCGTATAAATCCGACGTCCCGACGATCAAGGAGCTCAACGCGGCGCGGCGAGCGCTGTCCACCAGGCCCGCAAATGAACGCGTGGTGGAGGACGAGAACGGAGAGGAAATTCATGAGTTCGACGCCGGGTCTTTGGTCGGTTGTGGCATCGGTGATGGGAGCCGAATGTATGTGAACTATGAACTCGACGAACAAGGCGTGATGCAAACGCTCGTCGTTATCCCGCCCGGGGAGAACACATTCATTCGCGCCGGTCGTCAGTTGCAGCGATTCTTTGCGTTGGAGCAATACCGTTTGCTGATATTACAGCGACTTCCGACGGCAAAGTCCAAGTACCCTCTCCTGGCGGGGTTGAATGAGCGCTACGAGACGCTTTCGCGGGAATTACGTCGATCCAAAGCGACGAGTCGCGGGCACAAGGATCAACAAGAGTTCGTCACGCAAATCACCGACCTCGAGCAAGCCATCACGCAGCTCGTCACGAGAAGCAAACTCGTCGCCCTCACCGCGGCGAGTTACATGGAAATCATCAACTTACGTCTCTCCGAAGCCGGCTTCACGCGTCTCGGGTATGAGATTCGCTTTTTGCCGCTCTTTGTCAAAAAGCGCATCGACCCCGCGGTGAGCACGATCAACGCCGTCGCAGAGCAAGCGTTGATTCTTAGCGACGCCCTCGAACGCACGACATCCCTCGTCCAGGCATCCGTGGAAGTGCGTCTGCAGCGAATCAATGAGCGCATCGCGACGTACGGTTTATTATTCACCACAGCGAGCCTCGTCGTGAGCTTCATCACGTCCATTCAACCGGGCGGCAGCTTGCATTGGCTCTACCTGTGGTTCATCGCTCGAACGGCGGCGTTTGGAAAATCCATCGCCTCCATGTTAGTCACCGGCGCGGTTTAGCCCGACGCGCGCTTCGCGCGCTTCCATTCAACACTTTTATTCCCATTCCCAGCGTTCCTTCTCCGCGTCCCGCCGCGAACGACGCCGCACTGTCCACCGCGCCATTTCGTCCAACGCCCCACTCTGGACCGCGTCCAACGCCCCACTCTCCATCATCCATCGCCCTCAGCGTTCACCATGTTTGCCCCACGCTCGTGTTGCGTGTTTCCGCGAATGAGTTCGCGCGAAAACGGCGACCGAGGAGCGCCGCGACCGACGTCGCGCGAGTCCCGCCCGCGTCGCGTCGCGTCCACGACCAACGCCGCGCCTTCGCCGAGCAAAGTCGCGAGCGAGTCGCGCGAAGGGACTGTAGTTGACATCATGATACCCACGAGCGAGGCGCTGAAGCGCGCGAGAGTCATGAAACCGACGCCAGCGACGGCGCCCGGGCGAACGGGCGACCCGCGCGGAGCGTTAGCGTGGAACGCGTGGGGACCGGAGGTGATCAACGGCCGGTGCGCGATGCTCGGATGGACGTTCGGGGCGATTGGACAATCGTTGAGCGGGGATGGGATGTTGACGTTAGCGCACGACCACGTGGCGGCGATGGGGGCGGTGATCGCGACGGTGGTCGCGGCGTCGTTCGCGCCAGAGGCGTTTGGGCGAGCGTACGGAGGGGATCCGACCACGAAGGATGATGATGAGACGTTCACGGCGAGTAAAGAAATGTTACATGGTCGTATAGCGATGTTGGCGATATTATTTGAGGTCATTTGGGAGATGAATCGGGGAAGGATGTGACCTTATGGCTCGATTTTCGTCGAGTGGAGTGTACTTTTTTTAGCGTCGACGTTTCGTGATGATTGTTTTACAGCACCTCTCGCGAGGTCATTAACCTTACCTACTAATTCTTACTACTTAGCCTTCTTTGATTTGTTATTCACCGTCTTCTTCACCGCCTTTGTCGCCGCCACAGGAGCGGCTTTCTTTTCGGGATCCTCGCCGGTTACTAAAAACTGGACTGCGCCTTGCACGATTTGTCGCGCCCAGTACACGTTCAATAAACTCGGAATCGGGAGCGTGACCCTGGCGATCCAAACTTGCTCTGGCGTGAACACTGACCAATCAGAATACCAGTACGATTTGAACAAACTCGGAATGACTAAAACGCGCACGCCGAGGAACAGCGGAATCCACGACAACCCGTTCAGCAAATACACCTTTGACTTGGTCATGTTCAGCTTCACCATGTACCAACGCAGGCTCATGTTGAAGTTCGTGCACTCGCTAATGAGAAACCAGTTGATGTGATACGCGCACAATCCCCGCGTCAGGGCGTAGGGCCACAAAATCATCGAAAGTATGTGATGGACGATGAATAAATACATCGGTCCTTCGCCGCCATACGCTAAGCACTGGTCCGACCAGTTCATCAGCATCACGCCGAGGTCCCAAGTCATGTACCCGATCGACATCCCGCACGCTTTGATCGTGTACGCGCTCGCTTGAGAAGAGAACGAGGTCAACGACCCGTCAAACGTGCGTACGGCGGGAAGCGCGAACGCGGTCACCGCGAACGCGGGCCAAAAAGTCACCATGTTCGTGTGCCACGTCCGGCGATCGCTCGGAAGGAGCGCGGCGTAGGACTTGCCAACGAATGCGCTCGTGCACGAGCGCGAGGCGACGAAGATGACGCCGCAAAAGCATAGGCTCAAGATGAAGTAGGTGAAGAAGAGCTCGGAGACGCGCAGCGCGGGCGCTGGGTAGAGCGCAGCGAGCGAGCGCGCGGGAGCCGCCACGTGCGGCTCGAGACGCGCGAAAAAGTCGTGCAAGACTTCGAGCATGATCGTTTCGATCGTTCTCGACGACGGTCGACGGGCTAGCGGGAAATCGATGCGGCGAAGAGTGGTGTTTTTTAGCTAAAAATTCCAAAGGGGAGACTTTCCATTTTCAGGCGAATTGTTTTGGAAACCACTCGGGCGGCGAATGATGGCGGCGCATCGAACGACGACCGGAGTAATCGCGAGATTAAAAGCTCACGCAACCAATACACGCAGACCTTCATTTGGATCCAGAGATGGCGGCCACGAACTCAAGCTTCGCCATGGTCTTCGTGGTGAACGCTTCGAGGTCGTGAACGTGCTCGGCGACTTGGTTGGTGATCAAGAAATTTTCGAGTCTGCTCGGCGGCGTTGGCGCCTTGTAGCTGACATCTTCTTCAGGCAACTCATCTTCGCCATTCGCGCGCCGGCGCGCATTTTCTTGTCGGCGCTTTTGCAACCAGTGCGAGTGCTGCGAGTGATAGCGTTGCATATTGCGCTGAAAATACGCCACTTTTTGCTGCTCGTTGGCGAAATCCTCCATGCACTCGCCCAAGAGCTTCAAGTTCTCCTCGATGAACGGCGCCGTGCTCAAGCTCAATCGTTCGTAGTCTGTGGCGTCCATCTCAAGCTCCTTGCCGCGCGCCAACTCGCGCATCACCGCCGTCGCGAGCGCGCTATTCCTAATCGTAATCGGTACCTCCACCACGATATCGCACCATTTCAACCCTCGTTCGTGAATCTTCGCGATAGAAAATCCACCTTTTTCTCCATACACTTCCATGAACGCTTCGCTTAATTTCAGTGCTCGCAACGCGCACACCCCTTGTTCCGCGTACGTCGGGTCGTACGCAATGCACACGCATCTCTTGATGCTCTCCGCGTACGACAGAAACGTCTCAATCAATTCCTGGTTATAAAACGTCCCCAAATACGTCGATTGATACCATCCAACCGTGTTTGAATCCACGTTTATCTCTCTCAAGCACCGCATCATGTCCAGTTGATATTGCGCCCCATCCTCCGCCGCGAACGCGCCATCCGCGTCGTACGCGTATTCCCCATCCTGCGCGCTCGCGGGATTCGGAAACGCGAAACACGCAGTGACGTCCATCGATTCACCGATATCGAGCCCGAGCAACGCCCCGGTGGCCAGACCTGGGGCTGCATCCGTGCAGTGCTTGATGATTTTAAGCGCCGCGCCGCCGTCGAGCTCGACCGCGCGCAGAGGGGCGACGACGTCGACGTGCGCCTTGGCTACTTCCTTAGCCGCGCTCTGGGCGAAATTCATATCGCTCTTTCGCCCGTCGCTCGATCGGCGATTAGGTTGTGGCGCGTGACAATCTGGCGATCGGCGGGTAAACCCCAAGGGTTCTGCGGCGGGATCGAACGACGAGCGCGAAGGGGATTGAGCCATCGAACGAAGCGTCGCGAACGCAAACGATGGCGTCGGTGATGACATGCGCTGGAAGAATGAACGTGCGAGCGTTTGGTAGTTGCAAAGACGCGCGGCGAGCGAGGAAGACGCGCAAAGAACTACATCGGCGGGTGGTTTTCCAGCTTCTTGGCGACGGCTTCGATGAACGCCTCCGTCGTGGCGCCGGATGGACCAGAGAGGTCGCGAGTTCCCTTGCCTTCGCGGAAAAGCTGGTGGATCGACTTGCGCATGTGCGTGGTGAACTTTAACGTGCGCTCTTTGTCGACGTTGTGGACTTCGGCGGCGTGATTCATGGCGCCGATCAAACCTTCAACCATCCCGAGCGGGTTCAGCGACGTCTCTTCTCCGCGTAATCGAGCTTCGTCCATGTCAGCCACCGTACCGTGAGAAGCTTCAAACTCTTTGATTAAAACTCCGTTTTCGTCCACACCGACCAAGTTGGAGGTGATGAAACCCGGGGACTTGTGCATTTGCGCGAGTTCGTCCGTCAAGACGTCGCCGTCGTAGTTATGCGCCGCCATTCCGAAACCGCCTTGGGTCCACTGTACGAGTTTCATCGTCGCCGCGTCGGAGAGCAAGTGCACGAGCTCGTCTTTGGGCTTGGTCACGCCCGCGGCGACGAATTTTTGCTTGAACTCTTCGTCGTACACCTTTTTCATGATTTGCCAAAACGGCTCTTGCCACTTGAACACCGTCTTCTTGGTCACGACGTACGGGGTGATTTTCGCTTCCAAGCATCGATTGAAAAAGATTCGCGCCAGATCATACACATTATCGTATGGGTTGTGATACACCACAACCGCGGCCTCGGCGTCGGTGATCTGACGCGCGTCGACTTCGATGGTTTTCCCGGCGTCCGGACCTTCGCTCGGCGTAAACGTCGTCACCAACTTCCCGCGTCCGACATTCTTAAACCCAGCGGAATACTCACCACCCACGGCGTGTCGCTCAAAATACACCTGTTTCTTATACCCCAACTCCACGCCCTCGATGTGTATCGTATCGCGCGCGATCGTGATCCCGTTCCACCCCTTCCTCATCGCTCCGTTGGGCGACCCCCAGCTCTTCTTCAAACCGAGTCTCTTCACTTGATCCGCCGTCGGTGTCACCGTGGGCTCTTTAAATATCGATTTCACCCGTTTCCCTGCCTCGATGACGTCTCGCAACACTTTATCCTGCGTGTCATCTCGATTCTTCGCTCGCAAATCAAACCGTTCCCACTTGCTCGTGTCCACGTGCGGTTCGATCCACTTCTTCACGATCAAATCCATGACGTACGCGGTCATCTCCTCCCCGGAAACGTACACCATGGGTGCGGCGATGATCTTCCCGTTCGCACACGCGTGGTGCGCGCGCGTCGCCGTCCTCGTCGTCGTCGTCGTCGCGGCGCGCGCCGCCGCCGCCTCTCGCGCGTTCGGCGACCCGTCATTCGAACTCGCGTTTCGAGAAACGAGCGCTCGCGTCGCCGCGTTCGCTTCGCGCGACGCCAGGCGCGCGCGCATCATCGCGCGCGCGGCATACGCGGTGATCGGCGTCATCGATCGCGTCAAACTGCGGTGCGATGTGATGTCACCGATGTCGTCGTTCGTCCGTTCGACGTCGTTCGGAGTGGTTTGAGAATCACACTCACCATGAGTCATTGACTCGTCATACACCGTGCACATCGAACGGCCCATCGCGGTCGTCCTCCGTCGTCCTCCTCCGTCGTCCGTTCGACGTCGTTCGGAGTGGTTTGAGAATCACACTCACCATGAGTCATTGACTCGTCATACACCGTGCACATCGAACGGCCCATCGCAGTCGTCCAACGCCGGACGACCCTTCGGTGGCGTTCGACGACGACTCGTGACTCCCCAC
>Ga0222712_10003151_pt1 | contig 18231 bp, 11 predicted proteins | sample C33_657DmetaG_FD_165043 | JGI IMG/M metagenome (GOLD analysis project Ga0222712, IMG submission 165043) | Estuarine water microbial communities from San Francisco Bay, California, United States - C33_657D | ecosystem: Environmental > Aquatic > Marine > Unclassified | place: USA: California...
TTACGTCGCACCGCCCAAGGCATCCAAGACTCGGGCTTCCGCCAAGCAACCCGACGCCGCGGTCACTGTCTCCGGGCCGCTTGCGGCAGGCATGCCGGTCGAGGGGGCCGTTGCGAGCCCTCCCCGGCCACGCTTTGAGCAGAAGGACTTGACCGGCGAGTACGGCGCGGCTGGCAGGGGCGCCAACCGCTACATCCTTCCCGAAAACATCGACCTCGTCAAATATGCCGAACATTACGAGCGCCTGTTCGAGGCTGGCCTGATCACCCGCACCAACTGAGCAGCCACATGCGCTTCGAACCTACCCTGGATGGTTTCCTTGAACCTGGTTTCCGCCTGATCGAGGCCGGAGCCGGCTCCGGCAAGACCTTCAACCTTGAATTGATCGTCCTGCGTCTGGTCGCTGAACGGGCCAAACGAGTTGGCGAAATCGTGCTGGTCACCTACACGGAAGCCGCCGCGATGGAGATGCGGCAGCGTGTCCGCGCCCGCCTCAAATCGATCGCCGACGGTTCCGCCATGGCGCGGCTCGTCGGGGCCGAAAAAGCCGGCACAATCTCGGCAACAGCGCGGACCGAACTGGCGACCCTTCGTTCCATCATGGCGACAGGCAAGGTCGGCATCGAGTCGCAGCGGATGGAGCGTGTCCAGTCCGCGGTCGATGAGCTTTATCGATTACGGATCACGACCATCCACGGCTTCTGCCAACATGTGCTGTCGGAGCATGGCCCCAACCACGGTTACCCGCCGTTGGCTTCGGCGCCGGTGGCGCCCGACGAGCTTATCCAGGAAATCGCCGAAGATTGGTACCGTTCGCAGTCGGCCGCGTGGCCGTTGCGCGAGTGCGTGCTGGCCGTCCGGGCGTTGATCGCAGACCCTAAGTGCGACGTCAGCCTGCTCTTCCGCAATGTCGGCATGCCTGCAGTGATGCCCGAACTCGATCGGCGCGACCCACAGGATAAGGCGAAGTATGGCGAGATTCTGGCCTCTGCGATGAAGGCGTTTGCGGAAGAATCCCAGGCGCTCCAAGAAAAATTCCGCCAATTCGTTTCCGCCCGGCGGGCCTTGAGCAACATTGTCACCTTCGATGACCTTATCCTGAAACTCAAGGAGGCTTTGTCCGAGAAGTCGGAGCGTGCCGATGCGCTCACCCGTTCGATCAGGAGGGTTTTCACCTGCTGTCTCATCGATGAGTTCCAGGATACCGACGACGCCCAGTGGTCCATCTTCAGTCATTTGTTCCGTCCGCGGGATGAGGATGAAGGCTCGCGTGGGATGCTGCTGGTCGCCGTAGGCGACCCTAAGCAGGCTATCTATGGTTTCCGTGGTGCCGACATCCGCACCTACATGAAGGCCCGGGCGTCTGTATCCGACCGCGTCGTGCACACCTTGGATAGCAATTACCGGACAGACCCCGTGGTCATCAAGGCGTTCAACCAAGTCTTCTCGCTGCCTTCGTATTTTGCCGAACCCAAGCTCGGTTATGCGCAAGCCCTCCCTGCGCTAGGCAAGGAGGATGTCCTTTCGAAGCCGGCGTTCCACATCGTGCCGAGTACCGATCCGGCCCAGTTGCCGAACGAGGTGTCCCGTTTGCTCAACGAACTGGATAAGGCTAAGGTGGATGAAGGCACGGTCGGTGTCCTTGTACGCGGGAACCAGGAGGCCGATGACCTGCATCGTCAATTGGTCAAGGCCGGGCTCCCTGCCGCGCTGGAGTCGACCCAGTCGGTTTTCGCGACCCAGGCCGCCTACGTCACGCTCCTGCTTCTGCGGGCCTTGCTGCATCATGAGGATGTCCGGGCCCGCCGGGCCTTGATTTACGCCCGCCCGACTCTGTTCGGCAATCTGGAGTCGCGGCTTGCCGGCGATAAGGGAGACCTCGAGCTGCAGTCCATCGATACGCAGTTGGCGGCTTGGATTGCCAAGGGGCATATGATTTGGATCAGGTATGGTTTCGCATCCTGTTGGACCCACCTCACCCGCGTACCCCCGGATGGTTTGGAGACGGTCCAGCAATCGCTCGCCCGGGCGCTCTTCCGTTCGCGTCTGTTGGTCGACTTTGCGCACATCGGCGAACTTCTCGCCGCCCGCCAGCGTGAATACCTGTGGGACCCCCATCAGGTGGTCGCCCATCTCGAAGCCAAGATTGGCGGGGTCAAGACCGACATGGACGCGGATGCGCAGCTTGACGAGTCGCTCCGACCCGAGGCTGCGCGCCCCCGCGTCGTCGTCCAGACCATCCATAAATCGAAGGGTCTGGAATACGGCGCCGTCCTGCTCTACCTTAAGTTAGCCGAAAAAGCTAAACCGATCGCCGGGACCGTGCTTAAGACGGGTGATGACGAAAGCCGTCGTCTGGTGCTTGGTTCGAAGGATGATTTGGAGGCGCGCTATCCCAAGGTCCTTGAGTATGTCGAGCGACAGGTGCTGCAGGAGAATGCCCGCCTGCTTTATGTCGCCATCACCCGAGCCAAGCATCGCCTCGTCGTGATGACCCGTCGGGGCAAGCAGAAAGGGGGCATCATTGGTCTTCACGAAGTGTTGGCTAAAGCCGGCCTCGATCCGTTCACCTGGGAGTTGCTCTCGGCTAATATGCCCAACCAGGGGGGCGCCACGATCCGTTGGGATGACTCCTTGGTCGGCCAGGTGGGCCTTTCCGTCGACAAGTATGAGGCTGCGCGTCCGCGCGGGCCTTCGTACGACGAAAGAGCCGGGGCTCTGGGCAAGATCAACTCCGCGCTCGGTGGCACCAATTTCACCGCGACGACCAAGCATCAGGACTTCCCCCCCGAGTATCTTCCGGGTCAGGAGGATAAGAACGTGGCCCGTGCCTTGCCGACCGGTCAGGACGAGGCCCAGGAGGATGTCCTCCTCGGCTCCGGGGTTAAGGGTGCCTTGTTCGGGGTTTTCATCCATGAACTGCTCGACGGCCTTGATTTCAAGTCGGCTGCGAAGGGCCGGTTGCCTGACGGTCGTCCGCTCGCCGGATACGTCCAGGAACGCCTGGTTCTTTCCGGGATTCCCGCCGCGGGCGATGACGCAGATTACGCGAAAATGGCCGCGCAGATCGCCCAGGCCTGCCAGCTGTGGCTTTCGGCCAAGCTGCCTCCGCTGGGCGATGCCGCCACGTCCGGCTTTTGCCTCAAGGACATCGATCCCGCTAGGATACTCTCGGAGATCCGTTTTGCGCTGCGCTCCAACCTCGGCTCCGAATCGGTCGAAGGCATCAAGGCTCTGTTCGAAAAAGAGTTCACCGCCCATTATCCGCGCCCGGGGAAGGGGCCGACGCCCCTGGCCGGCGTCTCGATGTCCAAGAAGCGGGTGGAGGGTGTCTTCACGGGGGTCGCCGACCTGATCTTCATGCATGAAGCCCGTTTCTACATCGTCGACTGGAAGACGAACTTCCTGGGTAATCAGGTCGCGGACTATGACCCTGCCACGGTCGACCTGGAGATGGCGGAGAGCTTCTACCATCTGCAGTATTCTCTGTATGCCGCCGCCCTCGACGCCTATCTGAGTCAGACGATGGGCGCCGCGTGGTCCTACGATCCTCCCGCAGGGTCCACTCCCGCCAACGGAGCTTCTTTCGGTGGCGTCTATTATTTGTTCCTCCGCGCGTTCGGACACGGCGGCAGGGGGGACATCGGTTGCCACCATTACCGGCCGACCAAGGATTTCATCGAGAAACTCAGGCAGCAGCTCGCGAACCCCAAGAATCTTTCACCGAAGAATGAGCCAACCACAAAATAAGCCACGGCGGGCCGAGGAGTCGGTCATGGCTCGCAATCTTGCCGACTTCCTCATCCGGGAGACGGGGGTGTCCGCGAGCCCTGAGCTCCAAGCGGTCATCGCCTCGGCTTACGAGGCTGTCTTGCGGGGGAAGACCTGTCATCGTCATCCCGCGATGCCGCCCGAAAGCAAACTCTTCGGGCCGGCCGCTGCGCCGACCGAAACAGGCGCTGAGCCGCACCTGGATACGCCGCTTTCGGTGCTTGCACTGGCCAAGCCCGAGGAGGATGGGACCAGGGCCTTGGTGTACCTGCGCTCCATGGACGACGCGGAGCACCTGTTCGTGCAATCCCTCGCGGCCATCAATCAGCCGCGCGCGGAGCCTTGGGACGTCGATCCTCTGGCGGACTACCTGCGACCGGAGGATCTTTCGGAGGACAAGCATGCGGCTTTGCTGGCCGTGGGCCGACGGCGTTTCCTGATCGTCACAGGCGGTCCGGGTACCGGCAAGACCCGGACCATCCGGGCCATGCTCAAGGTAGCCCAGGCCGCGGGAGGGTTGACTAAGGAGCAGATCGCGGTGCTCGCCCCCACCCATCGTGCGCGTATCCGCATCCAAGAGGGCCTTGATGGATCCCAGCAGGAATCTTTGGCCGGCATCAAGGCCCAGACCGTGCATGCTTTCATCCGGGATGCACGCAAGGGTCTGCCGGCCGAGTTCGTCGTGGTCGATGAGGCGTCGATGGTCGATCTGGTCACTTTCCGCCAGCTGCTCGAGTCGTTGAGCGCTTCCGCGAGCCTGATCATAGTCGGCGACCCCGACCAGCTTCCGTCGGTCGATGTCGGTTCAGTGCTCGCCGACCTCTGCAAAGCCGAGGGCTTGCAGAAGCCCAAGCTCGGGGTTCTTCATAGGTTCGAATACCAGCACCGTTTCGGCAAGGATAGTCCAATCGCGCGCCTCGCCGCCGTGATCAACAAGGTGGATGTCGCCGGGGTCGAGGCGATCGCCCGGGCGGATCGCGACACGGCTGGGTTGGCCGAACTCACCCCTGAGTCCATCATCAAGTATGTGCTCGCCGGAGAGCATAATCCCTATGTCGAGATTGTTCGGTTGGCGCGTGCAGCCGCCCTTCCTGACGCCGCCGATCGACAGGGGCTTATCACCCAGGCGATGGCTACCTTCAGCCGGCTCCGCTTGCTTTGCTCCCATCGGGTCGGCCCGATGGGGTCGCTCGCCCTCTCCCGCCTCATCATGGAGCAGCTGAAGATCGTTAGCCCCCAGGATGACGGGGCGGTCATCATGGTCACGCGCAATGACCTCGACCTCGGCATCACCAACGGCGAAATCGGCATCGTTTCCGGGGACCGCGCCTACTTCCAGTCAGGCGAAGCCATCAAGGCCTTCGGCTTGGCGCAGTTGCCCGACTATCTGCCGGCCTTTGCGACGACCATCCACGCCTCCCAGGGGTCCCAATTCGGCAAAGTCGTCGTCGTTCTCGGGAAGACCGCCAAGGAGGATTTTATCTCTCGCCAGATGGTCTACACCGCCGTCACCCGTGCCGAGCGAGAAGTGGTGCTGCTGGCCGAGGACGGCGCCGTAGCGACGGCGTTGAAAACTCCGATCGGTCGCGCCTCCGGTTTGCAATATCGACTGGCATGACCCCGAATCTGTCTTCGGGGTCGCATGAGTCGACGATGCCCCCTCGGCAGTCCCGTTCTGATGGTCTTCCCCTTAGGCAGAGCCCGATGCGCCTCCATCAGGAAAAGTTTTGTGTGGCGAGTGATGGCATGCCACCGGGTCATCGTGGTCTCATGCCTGCCTCTTTAACTAACTTGAGGGTTTCTCATTCACGTATTTACCAACCGTAGTCAGGAGTTTTGCGAGGGTGGTTTTGGGTAGTTGTGGCAAACCCTTCGCATAGCGTCCTGTCATTTTTGGCTTGGTGGTTGGACTTCCGTTAAGGCAACTTTCAATGAAGCTCAGGGCGCCTCTTGTAATCTTCAGCCGTTTTTCGACGAATTTCTCGTTGGATTCGAAGAACAGTAGGTCTTTCGGATCGAACTTTTTAAAAGACTTAAACCTTTGGATATCAGGCTCGAGCTTACTCCAGATTGCCTCGGTGTGCTCTTTGAATTTCGGGTTTACGGGGGCGCTTCTGTAGATTTCCCAGGTGGCATGCTTGAGCATGTCTTGGATTACCCCGTCTTCAATGTCAGATAGTTTTGAGATCTGCGTGGGTAGCCACACGAGGTTTGGCACGAACGAGTTTAGCTCGGGTATGCGACTGGCGAGATTCTCGTCATTTTCAATTTCGCGCCAAATATGCGATGCTACAAAGGACTTGCCGATTCGCTTACCGATTAAATGGGAGCCACTATTCCTTCCGGTAACCTTTAAGCTCCTTGGTATTCCTTTGATCAGGGTGTTGTCGTCCATCTGGTATCCGTTTTCGTTTGGAGCGCCCCAGTTTTCCGGATAAGAAACTCCGTCCTTGGTGTGTTTCCTGCAGTCGGGGTTGCGCACCGCCCAAGGGAGCATTACCGGGCATTCCTTGTAGAGCTCAAGGGGGAGCCAAATTGACATCTCGACGATTATCTTCATGGCAATTTGCTGGGCTACGGCGTCTTTCGTCTCAAGAAGATGAGTGAAAAGACGATATAATAGGTGGTTCCCATCAATCAAGGAGGCCTGCCTCTTCTTTTTTCTCATGCAGTTAACTTTTATCATACGACAACTTACACAAGTTTCATATTTAGATATGAACCACCAATCGCACCTAATCTGACATTACTCATCATTTGGTCTTATCGGTGTATCGGCTGACGTCTAAAGTCCCCTCTTGCTCCGCATTACCGTTGGCCCGGCCTTAATGAGGCCGACGCCTTCGCCATCGGCCACATCCCCATCCCCAAGCACACTAAAACCCACCTTGGCGGCCATGCCCGTACGTCGGTCGGGTGCGATGACCTGACCCATGAGCTCCTCGTCCGTATCTCCTGGTCCGTTCGCTGGGGAGTCGACGGTTACTGCTGGATTCCCTACGGGCACTTCACTGACCCTGTCTCATCCCCGACTTCTAGTCGTTCCGGGCGCGAGTTATCAAAGTTTTTATGATTGGTTATATTCTTGGGCTGCGCGTCAGCGCCCCATTTGTTTGCGATTAAGCCTGGAATAATCCTACAGATGCCTAATCTTTGGTGAGCTGCTTGAAGTCATGATGCCCCCCAAGCCTATTCCAGTAGTAGACCTCTTTGCCGGCCCTGGCGGGCTGGGTGAGGGGTTCTCGCGCGTGGAGGATGGGAAGGCCTTTCGGACTATCATCTCGATCGAGAAGGACCCCCATGCCATCGAGACGCTCCGCCTGAGGGCCTTCTATCGTGCATGGATGCGTCATCACCGTAAGGTTCCTCAGGCCTACTTAGATCTACTCGCTTCCGATAGCCTCGACGCTAAGCAGGCTGCTCTAGAGGAACTGGCCAAACTCCCCGAGTGGTCCGAGGCCCATGGGGAGGCATGCCATCTGGAGTTGGGGAAGGATAACCTATTGATTCATTCCCTGATCAAGGAGCGCTTAGGCAAGACGAAGACCTGGGTGCTGATTGGCGGTCCGCCTTGCCAGGCTTATTCCCTGGTGGGGCGTTCTCGCATGCAGAACCACGATGGCCTTAAGGCCGACCACCGTCACTTCCTCTACAAGGAGTACCTTGCCATCATCGAGAAGTTCGAACCTGCGATCTTCGTCATGGAGAACGTCAAGGGACTCAATACGGCCAAGGTCGCCGGTAAGCCTATTCTGCCTGCCATCCTGAAGGACCTACGTGACGCCGGTTCCAAGGGGTATGCGCTCCATTCGCTTGAGGCAGATGAGGGCGCCTTGCCCGGCATGGGTTCCGACGACTTCCTGATCAAGGCCGAGCGCCATGGCGTACCGCAGACCAGGCACCGCGTGATCATCGTCGGCGTCCGCAAGGACCTGAATGTGACCCCTGAGCCTCTCCTTGCCTGTAAGCTTGTCACCGTCGCCGAGGCCATCGGCGACCTGCCTTCGCTCAAAGGCTTGGATTCCGGGGAAGAGCGGAAGGACTATAGCGCCAAGCAAAAGGGACAGCCAATGACGCACGCCAAGGGCTTGCGGGGAAGCCTTCCCAGCAGCCTCTTCGCCTTCCTCTCGCCCTTGTCCAGCCAGTTGGATGAGGTTCTGTTGAACCACCAAGCACGCTCCCACATGAAGGAGGATTTAGGCCGCTATGCCTGGTGGGCGGCCGAAGCCAAGAAGACCGGCAAAAGCCCGACCCTTCATGACAACGTGCCCAAGGCACTCCTGCCGAAGCATCAGAACGTCCATGACGACAGCCCGCTGGTCTTCGCCGACCGTTTCAAGGTACAGCTGGCCGACAAGCCGAGCGGTACGGTAACTTCGCATATCTCCAAGGACGGCCACTATTACATCCATTACGATCCGGCCCAGGCCCGCAGCTTCTCTGTCCGCGAGGCCGCCCGGATCCAGACCTTCCCGGACGATTACTTCTTCATGGGCAACCGGACGCAGCAGTATCACCAGGTCGGTAATGCCGTGCCACCATATCTAGCCTACCAAATCGGTATCAGGATTGCAGGAGCTCTTGGTTTGCTAGCTAGGTAGCCAGATCTTTGCCGCTAAGTCTGAAAGCTGTCGGTTCCGGATATCTAATTCCCCTGCTTCGAGGTCAGATATGGCGGTGCCTTGATTCAGTGGGAGGCTGGTCGCGATTTTGGAGCCACCAGCCTTGATGGCATAGAGATTTCCCAGCGAGTCGATCAATTCGCGCAGCTGGGTCTCGTCCTTGAAGCCGTAGCGAGGGATGGAATCCGGTGTGCAGTCATCGGGGTCTATTTTGATACCCTTCTCTATGGAAAGTCCTTCCTTATTAAACAGAGGAATGTCCATGTAATCAGTCGCTCGGGCGGCGTCGCCTGGCGATGATAATGCTGTGTTCAACCTGTGTGCTATGAGTTGAGAGAATTTATGCTCTCCGATGATTTGGTAGCTCTTGAAACGTGCGGCCAAGGCTCCTCGTGTCGGCATCATTCGATGTTCGGCCAAGTGTCTAGCCAGGTTTTCGTGGAGCTCACGAGGACTTGAGCCCATGCGACCCTTGCTGATGCTCACCGCGGCGTCGGCAAAATGCTTGTCGATGGTATTGGGCGCAAACCCCATGATTCTCCAGGTGACATGCATTTGCTCCAAGGCGAACGAACACCGCTGCAATGCCTCCGACAGTTCCTTCGCATCTTCGTACTTCGCAACGATAGCGCAAAGAATGGGGAGGCTGATCTTCGCTTTTAAGACTTCGAGAGGGTGGAAGTAGGGGGCGTCGAACCTCACCGAACGATGGCGGAAAGTCTTCGAATCAAAAGCTTTGTGGAAGGACAACGATTTGCCGATGGCCTCGATCAAATCCGTGAGCCGTTTGCGGGCGATATCTCCCGAAATGTAATCGTTGTAGGCGTCGAAAAGCTCATCCTTGGCAATCAGCCCGAACTGAGAAACCCAGTGGGTTCTAAGTACGTCGTTCTTGCCTGAATCGCGTGCTTCCGGCTTGGGCAAGCCGTCGAACGCCTTGGCAAGCGAGTTGTCAGATCCTTCGAAGAGAGCGTAGGTATCCGCTTTGAGCTTGGCGGTGTTGGCGTGGCTGTAGAAAGAACTCTTGATGAGCTCCCACGCTTCAAGCGGCGTGCCTCCCGCATTTATCGACGCGAACACTCTCATGGCTTCTTTCGACTCATCCGTATTGATGAGCACCAATTGGATGCCATCCAGTGCTTGTCGCAGGGCCTCCTGCGGTTTGGTCGGTCCGTTTAGCAGCTTCTCGACGGATTGTTCGAGTGCACGTTGGGCTTTGTAGATGAGGGAGGCCTTCAGGCCTTTAGACCAGCTGGCGTTGAGAGTGGCCGTTGCTTTATTGGTGTTTTTCCCGAATTTCAGTAGATTCGGCTCTGGGGCGATAGCGCATTCATAGTAGGCCGCAAAGTCGTCGCAGGTCGTGCCCGGTGCTTTCTTATGATGAATCGCCCGACCGTCGTTCCCGGCCAGCAGCTGGGTCGTGCATTCGCGTTCTTGAGAACCTTCGGGGCAGCGATCGGCCAAGCACTTGAGGATTAGGGTCAGGATCGTCATCCGCTGCTGTCCATCGACGAGGTCGACGCTGCCTGACTTCTTGTCGATCGAGATGACCAGACTGCCGAGAAAACACGGCTTAGGATTTCCTTCCTTGAGGGCTAATCCTTCGATGACGTCTCCGAATAGGTCCTTGACCTTTTCGGGATCCCACTTGAATTCACGTTGATAGTCCGGGACGTTTAGCCTAGGGTAATCCTTGAGAAGGGCACCCAGTGTGGTGACGGTTGCGGTTATGGACATGATTATTTGCGGGTGAGGGCTTCCTTGTAGCAGGTGCTCACCATTTTTTCTAGCGTGCCGTTCCGCGCGGCGGCATCGAGGTCGACGAGGCTGGCCATTCGGCGCAGGCTCTTGATCGCGGAGCGGAAGACCAGCATTCTCGACTTTTTACCTTTGTAGTCCTCTAGGTGTTTTTTGGCCAGGGCTAGGACGGCGTCACGATGGGTCACGAAAAGCCCTCGTTCCGCGCATTGCACGAGTTCGTCTTCCATCAGCCCGGAAAGGATCCAATAGGGTTTTGGAGCGTTCTCGTCCCTTAGGAGTTCCGCTCTCCACCATAGTCTGCCAAGCGCATGTCGTTCTGATTTCGATTGAGTGAACCAGCGCTCGGAGACGGGCACCGGTTCGCTCGTTTTGCCTTCATCTGTGGCAGGCAGGTACTCCTCCTCCTCGCCTCCCGACCATCGCCAGGCGACGACTGCCGGGCAGAAGTAGCAGGAAAGGGCATTCCATACGCCTTCGTGAGCGGCCTCGTTGCGGGAGATGCGCATGCTCAGGTGCAGGTAGGTTGCCATTTCCGCATCCGCGGCGCGTTTTTGATCCGCGTCAGGCTTACGTGGGAAGCCATGTTGCTTGGCGATCGTGATGAGTCCTTCGCTTAGCTTATCGCAGTCTGAGTGAGAGGCCTGGCCGCCGACGTTGCCATATTCGAGCATGGATTCGAGGTCTCCGATGATGGTCTTGTCCAGCAGCATGCTCGGAGTGGCTATCATGAGCTTCTCGATGATGGCCCATGATTCGCCTCCGGGTTTCAGCTCCAGCCGCGGATAGAGTAGATCTGATTCGGACTTAGGTAAGCGACTCATCTTGGATATTGGATTGGAGGATCGCTCTGATTTTTTCGCGGTATTCGATGTCCGTGTGATAGGTCTTCAGGTAGCTTCCGATCGGAAGTGCGACGTTGCCATGACGGATGTGCGTCTTCAGGAAGTTGACGAGGTGGTGTCCCAGGGAACCCTCGTCCTTGAAGCCATGTCCTGCTTGCTCGAATTCTTCATGGTTTGCCGCGCAGAAGTCGACTAGGGCGCAGGCCACCGCATATCGGAAGAGCCGTAGTGCCTCGGAGTTGCCTGCCTTGGTGGGGTTTTCCAAGACGCCATTGAGGAAGTTCTTGTTCCGTTTGTTGACGAGGAGCCTTAGGCGACTCGCATGTCCTCGCAGGCTGGCGTTGCTGAAGTCGAAGCGCCATCCGGCGTTTTCTCCGCCTTCGTCGGGGCGGAACTCATGTTCCTGAGTAGGGAAGGTCGCGCCGGTACCCTCGAGCTGTATCCTGATGCTGTCCTCCCAGAGCACCGAGCCGATATTCTTCGCGCATAGTTTCGTCGGCTTTGGTGAGGATTTCTCGAGGGTGAGCTTCAGCGATAGGGTGATCTCTTTGCTGATCATCCCCGGGGGAGCGACGACCTTGAGCGACTGCTGTCTGGCCTCGCCGAGTTCGCATTCGGAGGTGATACGGAAGCGGGTTGAAGGGCAATGCAAGGACAGCGACAGTCCCAGTGTCGCCCCTTCCAGCTGAAGCGCTTCCGTGAGCATGTTTTTACCGCCAAGTTTCACGCGCGCGTCGATTTCCACCTGGCTGGCGACCGAAAAGCCTTCCAGGAACTGGCGGTTGCTAAGTGGCTGCTCCGCCGTGCCGTGATGGAAGTCAGCACCGATGAGATGGTGATTAGCGGGTAAGGTGATGTATGGCTTGATCGGTAGGTTAGCCATTTCGGTCGAGATTGAAGGTGGCGGCGATCGCGGCGTCGATATCAGCCTTAGCCAAGGCCATGATGGCTTTGCCTGACATGGCTTCGGTGATGCCTAAGGTCGGTGTTTTTCCCAAGATTTTTCCTGGTTTGCCGTCGTCGTTTTTAGCAAACCAACCTATGAAGCTCTTTTTGGTGCCTCCCGGTATTTCATCGCTGCCGCCACCATAGAGCGCTGCCTTGAGGCTGCAGCGGAGGGTGCCTTTCTTGATCTTTGGGCTGATTTGTATGGTATACAGAATGTGTGGCTTGCCTGCATGAAGGGTGAGTTCCTGTTCCCACTTGCATGTGGACGTCTTCCCTTCGCCGTCGCCACCCCCACCTCCGCCGCCGCCACCCCCGCCGTCGCCCCCCCCTCGGCCCTCGCCGCTATCCCAGAGATTGCCGAGCAGCAGGGAGATCTTTCCCGCCCGGTCGGAGATTGAGCCTTGGGTGGCGGAGGGCGGGGCGGCGAAAGACGCGACGCATCTGGAGACCTCTGAAACGATGAGCTGTGCCCAACGTTCTTCCTTGCTCCAGTCGTCATGCGAAGGGGGTTCGGACTTCTTAATGTGTTCGCGAATTTCATCTTTATCCTTTCCGTTCGGAGCCAGCAGGAATACAGCCGCGTATTCCATGCCGTTCTGGGTGCACTCAACCGTGGGCAGGTATCTTACGACCTGACCCGGTTCGCGAATCAGGGCGACATGATGGCAGCTCGGGTTGGTCTCGGCCCCGTTTTTCTCATCGTCGCCTGCTTGTATCATCGCCCTGAGCGGGTGGTTTTCCACCAGGTCGATCGCGTGTGTTTCCCTTTTGCGATAAGCGCGTTTAGCGATCGCAAGCAGACCTAGGCGCTGTGCTCTCCCTTTGATTTCGAAAATTTTGACGTAGAGGTTCGGGTCTGGATCTTCTCCGCCAAGCTTTTCCTGAAGTGCGGCGAAGCAATCGGCGAAAACCGGGATGGGGTATTTCGCTTCCGTCGCGCTGATCGGCAGGGCTTTTCCTTCCGCATGGATGCTGGCGTTGAGTCGGCCTTTTCTTTCCCCACCTCCCATCGATCTGGGCCAATACCAGAAAGTCAGCGTTTCCTGCATTAACTGGGCGATGCGTCCGCGGCCCTCTGCGCTCTCCCAGAGGTCTTGTTCTTCGGAGAGGCCAAATTCAGGCCCGATGACCATGATGGAGGTGCCAGAGGACTTTTCAGCGTATCTGGTGAAGCCGATGGCTTCAGCCAAGTCATCGGCTGCCTTGCCGGTAAGAGGCTGATTGAATCCTTGCTTACGTTCTTGGCCAGCCGGAGCGACCCCCCACCAGTGCCTACCGGTGTATTGGTGGAGGGTGTCGTTAACCCTGCTTAAGCTTACGCCCATGAGCCTTGAGACAGTATGCCCTTCGGCGTCCTCTGTCCTGCTGTAAGCGATGAAAGTTCGTGCCTTGCTGACTCGGAAGAACACCGTCTTGCCGAATCCGAATGTGCCTCCACGGCCGGAGGCGGTTGAGGCGGCCTCATCTTGTCCGACATTACGGATGAAGGAGGTGAAGTTCCTTCTGCGTCCGGGCGCGTTGGCTTCGGTCGGCCCGGCTAGTCCGATCGTGTTCGCGTCACGAACGATGACGTAGGGCTTACCTGGTTCGCAGAAGCTGTGGATGTTTTCAGTAAGCTTCGCCGCATAGGCGGTGACGGGGAAGACCTCGCTTTTAATCTTCTTGGACCGTGCTGTGGTGAAGGTCCCAATCTCGACGGAAAAATCGACATCGCCCTCCGGCTTGAGTCGGGCGTCCCAAGCGTTCTGAGCAGTTTCACGTAAGAAAACGCTCATCCGGTCGATCATAGGCCGGCCGAGCAAGTCGAGAAAGACTTGGATGTTGAAGGTCCCCTCCGGGCGAACTTCTTCCGATGAGATGCTAAGGGTCATTTCCCGATGAATAGCTTATAGCATGCGGCGGTTTCAGTCTGGGAGAGTGCGTGCTTCTGCACGACGCCAAGGTCGGCCTTGTACGCGATGTTGCTAACCCCCGCCGGAGGGACGCCACCTTTCAGCTCCTTGCTGGTGATCTTCGGGAATTTATCATCTACCGCAAAAAGTCGGTGGGCCACGAGCGAGTACGACGGTTCGGCCGAAGCCATTTGGCTGATTGTCGCGCCGGCCCGCATGATCCTCTCTTCGAGGATGGTTCGGCGGGCCCCTAGGTTGGTGATTCTCCCGATCAGGGCGGGAAGATTATAGGCGCTGTCGGGGCTTTTTTCGAGTTGGACAAACGAAAGGAAGAGCTTGCCGCCCTCCGGGGCCTCAAGTTGGTCGTGGCCGTTGACGTGGATGAAGTTGTTCCCGGAGGAGTTTGCCTTGCATTCGATCGCCAGCGAGTCGCGCCTGAAATCCTGACGTTCTCCGCTCGGGCCCACCCAGCATTCGAGGAAGTCGGGCCCCGCGTGGCGGATGCCTTCTTCGAGCGTCGTTAGTTCGCCGATCAGGCCGAGGAGCTTTGATTCGTTGAGCGCGTCGTTGGCTGCGAGGAAGATACGTCTCCATTCGTCAAGGGCGTCCGACACGGACTGTTTGGATTTCGTCTTGGATTCGCAGAGATTCGTGAGGATGGACGAAGCCAGGGATCCGAAGAGGCTGGGGGAGTAGTCTGAACTGGTTTCCACATACACCTTGGGCTTCTCGCCTTGGCCCGCGGCCGGGAAAATCTCCGCCCGGATGCCTCGGCTTTCCCAAAGAATCTTGCGACTGGTGACCTTGTCGTTGACCCCGATGATCAGGAGCGGGGAACCGTTGCAGTCGACGGCTAGTTCGGTGTCCAGTTGTTCGTCGACATTTTCCAGTTTCCGTCGATTCAAGCCACCTTTTTCCGGAAGCTGTAGCGAGGATAGGGTGGCATGGGCTGCCGTGATTTCGTCGAGGATCTCGATGTATTTGTTCATGTTATTCGGATTCTTCGTTGGTGATTTCGGGCTTGGTTTGGACGCCCACTAGGCTGTGGGACTGTTTGTCGCCGGTCACTTCAGGCATGAAGACGGTGACGCCGACGAGGTCGCCTGCCGCATCGAGTGCTACGCGGCTCGAACCCGGTTGTTGGGGTTCCGACTTTCCGTTGATCGGATAGATGACAATCATGCCGACGCCAGGTTGGCGGGCGCCTCGCGTCTCGTTACGTTGATCTTCGTCTGAGTCCTTGTGGGCGCGCACGACTTCCGCATAGTCGGGGAAGTCTGCGAAAATGTCGGTCGATGACTTGATGGCTTTAAGGTAGGCTGTATCAGGCGAGCTGGCTTGCTCGGACATCTTGGCGAACGAAAGGGTATTTAGCTTCAATCCTGCCCACTCGACTTGTTCGCCTTCCCTTACGTTCACGGCCTTAGTCTTGATTGCGAAGCTCCATTCCTTGCAGCCGCCTTTCTTGAGCTGATCCTTGATGTACTTGATGATCAGGTCGGTTTGCATCTCCTGGTTCGACTCGTTGCACTTGTAGTCCTTGAGGAAAGCGATGGCAGTCTCGGCATCTACGTCTCTCTTGAAGAAGAACGAGGCATTGCTGCTGAATTCTTTGGCTCCGCCCAGTTTCTCGACGAGGCGCGTGACGCTTCCGATGTTATGTTTAATGATGGCGGTGTCCTTGTGGCTGAAGAACGTCGTCTGGACGGCCCATCCGCTGTAGTCGATGTTCACCGCGACCGCATGTCGCATCTTGGCCCGCGCCGTGATCAGCATGCCCGGGATCGAGCGGATGAGCAGCGGTACGTCCTTGGGTGAAGCGCCCGCTTTGTGCGACTCGAGGCGCTTGAACATGTCGATCTCTACGCCGGCAAGCTGGAAGAACTGGCGCTCCATCGCGCTTGTCATCCAGACACGTGGCATGTCCTCGTAGTTCGGTCGATAGCCGAACCACCGACCCATTTGCAGCAACGTGTCGTAGGATTTCGAGGTGCGAACAAAATAGGATACGCATAGTCCCTCCAAGGTGATGCCACGGGATAGGGTGTTGCCGCCGATCACGATGAGCATCTGGCCGCGGTTGGACTCCATGTACTCTTGGCTCAGGTTCGAGGCCGTATTCTTGTCGCTATTGCTGACGACGATTTTGACACGACCTTCGGGCAGGACTTCGTTTACCAAGATGTCACGAAGTTCTGCCCACTTGACGGACTCGTATGCGCAGCCGGTATTCTTCGAGTCGACCAAAGAGGTCTCCTTGTCCCAGATTGCCTTCCAGGCGGATTCTTTCTCGGTGAAGCTGGTCCGCAACGAGGCGACCAGCTTGTTGATTTCGGGAAGGGTGCCCGCGTGTTCGATCATCTTCTGCGACGTATTGATCAGCATCGACTTGAAGTCTTTCTTGCCATCCGCGAAGCGCTTCTCGCGATAGAGTCTTCCCGCGCAGGTCATCAGGAAGTAGGCGACGGCCTCCTTCAAGGTGTCGGTCGGGACGAACTGGAACTCGTCGGCGGTGGCTCCCGTTGGGCGGAGCGAGTTTAGTTCGTCTTTCGGGATGGTCCGGATCATGTCGTTGCCTGACTCCGTGCTTTCGGCGTTTTCGGGGTCGCTGCCAAAGATTCGCTCAACGCCGAAATACGAAGGACTCTTGGACAGCGGGTAGATGAAGTCTTCCGGGTAGAGGTCGTTGTTGTTGCTGTTCGGATTGATGAAGACGTTGGCGAACGGCGTCGCCGTGTAGCCCACGTAGGTCGCGTTGGGCATGTTGTTGATGATGCTCCGGATCTCGTTGTTGATCGTCGCGGGATCTTCGTCGGGGTCGCGCGTATTGACCGATGCGTTGTCACACTCATCGTCGATGAGCAGCATGGGCTTCATCTCGCGTTGTGGCAGCGTCGCGCTGCTGATCCACTTGTTGAAGCGTTTGAGTACCGCGGCGTTTTTCTTGATGATGGCGATCAACTTGGTGCTTCCGCTAAGCATCGATGCCGCTTCGAGGTGGCCTGGGTCGAAGTCGCCTTCGGTGACTTTGTCGTTCTCATCTTTTTTCGCCAAAGTCAGCCAATGCCATTCCGGTGCGCTCTCCGGGATGAGATCCTTGTGCAGGCGGGTCTGGGTTTGATAGCGCAGCGAGTTCGTCGTGCCCGCCATGACGACGATGAAAGAAAAGCCGGCGTCAGCCGCTTTTGCGATCACGCCCGTGAAGTTGGAGGTTTTTCCGCTTTGCACCCGTCCGATCACGAGCCCCTTGCGGGTGCACTGTTTGAGTCGAGGATTCGACATGAGCCCGACGATGCGATCGGTGCTGACGTCGACTTCGGAAATCGTGGAAGCTGGCCATCCTTTGGCCTCAAGCTTTTGGCGATAGGTGCTCCAGCAGGGCCGGCTTACCAATAGGTGTGGGGTGTACCACTTGGCTTCTGGTCGCAATTCGTCCTTGATGGCGCCACGATCTCTCTCGTCGCGTCCGGTAAGTACCTTGTTGTACTCGGCTTCCGCCAGTTTCCATGCCTCTAGGGCTTTGCTTTCAGCTTCTGCTTTCGACAAGCCCTGCACCTGTTCCAGCAGCTCGGCCCAATTCCGAATCGCTTCTTCCATTGAGAAACCTTGTTGGCGCTGGTTCAGGATGAATTCGACGGCTTTATTGGGGTGTTTGACCATCCCGAGGTTATTGCCTGGTTTTCTCATATTTTCTATACAAATACTTCGGATTGTTAATAAGTCCGGGCGCTGTGACCGCCTGGGGCAGGCTTAGCTCGCTAGGCCTTGCGTATGTTGTTCAGGTGCCCCATGACATGGCATGGCTCGTTGTATCCCCGACGTCATTCCTTCCGCCCAGCATCACGCCAGCGAGCAGGCCTTGTTGGATCGCTTGCGGGCCGAGCTGCCGGATGAGTTCATCGTGATTCCTTGCCTCGAGGTACCCTACCTCCAGGCGGGTCGCGATTCGGAGGCGGACTTCGTCATCCTGCATCCGCGGGGGCGTTTGGTGCTCGAGGCCAAGGGCGGGGAAATCAGGTGCCTAAAGGGGTATTGGGAACGGAAGAAGTCCGGGAAGTGGCAGCCTTTGCATCCGCCGTTTTTCCAGGCTAGGGACAACTCCTACGAAATCCGCGATTATCTCCGGCGGGTCTTCGGCAAGGAGGCGCCGGAGACGAAGACGCCTTTCAGCCATGTGGTGGTCTTTCCGAGCATCGATTTCAACGTGGAGACGATCGAGATGCCCGATGCGCGCCTCATCGACCGCACGGAGCTCGCGAATTCCGACCTGCTGCAGATCATGAACCGGTTGCTGGACGACACCGAGCAGCGCTACCTGGCGCGTTTCCCGGGACAGGACTTGCCGCCGCCTTTGACGGAAGCCCAGTTGCTCGCGGTGGCGAACAAGCTGCGCCC
>Ga0222712_10003152_pt1 | contig 18225 bp, 31 predicted proteins | sample C33_657DmetaG_FD_165043 | JGI IMG/M metagenome (GOLD analysis project Ga0222712, IMG submission 165043) | Estuarine water microbial communities from San Francisco Bay, California, United States - C33_657D | ecosystem: Environmental > Aquatic > Marine > Unclassified | place: USA: California...
ACTCCGTAAGAACAAACAAGAACTCACACAATACGGAAAAGAGAAAATCCGAGAACGTATGAATAAAGAACCAACCCACGAAGAAATGTTGTCTATTGCTGAACGCAGAGAATTAGCAAATAAAACTTTTGAAGAACTCACCAAAGACGAAAAGATTAAACTTGCCCTGGAAGAACTTGCTGCGATTGTAATGGGTGGACAAGATGGTGAGGAGTATTATAATTCAATCAAGTTTATCAAAGATGTATTAGAGAGTTTCAAATGAACTTCACAAAACGCCAACTGGTTCTCTTGACGACTGCCCTTACTCTTTTCTATGATGAGATTGCAAAGACCGCACCTTCCGAAATGAAGACAGAAGTAATGGAACTTGCCCAGATGGTTCAAGATGCTTATGAGGATGTAGAATGAGTCACTTTGTAAAGAATCCAGATGAGATTATTCTGGAAAATGTGAAAATGGTTCACTACGAAACGATGGAAGAAGGCCGTGCAGTATGGTTGGGGATTTATATGAATGATGGTAAAATGTATCATATGAACATCGGTGGTGAGAATCTTTATGTGAATTATTCTTATGAAGGCAATGATCCTAATATTACTGAATGGGCAAAACTAAAATGAATTTAGACGCATTGGACAATAAAAATCTCAATGCTATAATGGTGCATCCAAAACATTATGAGGAACTTATGAGGTTTGAAAATCCAACAAAATGGGAACTCTTCCTTGATGGTTTCCATAACTTCTGGTATGCTTTAGACTCATATGACACTATTGAGCACTTTCCACAAGACTTTTGGGAAGCACTTTCTTATGGATGGATGCAAGAATATATTTTTCCTTATGATGATGACTTCAATCCTACCATTTCACCAGAACGTAAGTTGAGGTTAGGTCAATGACACAAGACGATAAAACATTTTTAAAAGAGTTTCTGCGTAATTCTGGTTTTGTAGGTGTAGTTGTTGGATTGTTCATCCTATTCATTGCTTTACTATCACAACCACAAAATCCACCAGAACAAAAGTTTGTTGTAGTGGACAATTACAAAGGTTGTGACGTGGTAAGATATACTCCTAACCATGCTTACTTTTTGGATTGTAAAAAATGACTATTGAAGTAACACACAATGAAGACAACACGTTTACCATCTCCTGGGATGAGAATTCTCCTGAGGAAAGTATTTTCAACACCTGGACCGAAGAAGACTTTATTCAGGCTATTTCCAATTACTTGGAGACTTTAAAGGATGACACGGATTGATTATATCATCAATTATTTGATTCCTTCTTGGTTTCAAACATTCAATGGTAACTTCCGTATATGGAGAGATCTTATTACAGGTAACTATAAGGATTATGCACTGATGTGGTATGATGATCCTTATGAAGAATGTTATGAATGGTTCTGGGAATCTTTATCTTATGATGATACATTACCTAAAGATTTCCTTGAGCATTTACAAGAGATGGTAAAAGAAATAGAGAGTGGTAAAGTAAAGACAGTTTCATTTAAAGATGTCAGAGAAGGATAAGATCTATTATAATGTATGGTGTTGTGCTTATCAGAGAAGGTATCTGTATAAGGGAACACCAAGAGAATGTAGAGAACACGATACAATTCTTATGTGCTTAGGTATTGCGAAGTGGACAGTGTTTGATACTGAAAAAACAAAGCATTTAAGTTAATATAACGATAATATGATATTAAAATAATAAAAAAATGGCTTTTTAAATCATAGCCTTTGATTTTGTTAATGATAATCATTCTCAATAAAAGGTGTGATGAATACTCTTTTAATACCTTTTAATACCTTATAAACCCTTATGTTAATACCTTTAAATACCTTATAAATCCTCTGAGTCCTTATAAACCCTTAGATTACTTATAAACCCTTAGATTCCTTGTGATCTTAGCGTGCGACAGCTTAGCACAAGGTCTCCGAGTTGTCAAGGGACGCGCACGAGATTCGCAGGGACGCACGAGATTCGCACACACAAGACACTTCGAGATTCGCATAGGTCTCATAGTTACTTCGAGATTCGCATAGGTCTCATAGTTACTTCGAGATTCGCACAATACCTTATAATCAAACTAGATTCACATCATATCATTATATCGTTATATCGTACTAGATTCACATAAGATCTTATAATCATTCGAGATTCGCATCAATCACATAAACACTTCGAGATATCATCATATCATCATACACTAGATTCATTTCGAGATTCACATAATACATCTAGATTCATACTAGATTCGCATATATACTGTCAAGGGTCTCGTGGACACTTCGAGATTCGCACACAATAACTTGACACACCTTCTAGATTCACGTATACTGTACACATAGTTTCTCAGGAGTTCGAGTTCTTATGTCTAGTTCTTATCTGTCTGCAACAAAGACTAAGTATCGCATCACGCTAGAGCTAGAGGTGTTTCCAGATATGAATCCTCATCAGATTCAGTGGGAACGTGTGCTCGAACTTGAGCCTGCGGAGAAGGTTAACTCTTATGTCGAAGACCTGAGTACACCTGACCGCTGGTAGAAACTATATTTTTGTCTCCTAAGTTTATCCCTTAAGATCTCCCATTCTACCAAGAATCGGGAGATTTTTTATGTCCTTGTGACACTTGTAGAACTGTCCATAATATTCACCAAACCCCTGTGGACCCTGGTATATTTGCAATGTGGTTAATTCTCTACACAAAACCATGCAAGACTTTTCCAAGAAATTCTACCAAACCCTGATGTTCAATCTTGCAACAATTGCCGCGATTGTGGTGGGAATTGTTACATTTGCGATTCGTTCCTTCGATGAGAACAATGGGGCAGAAAAGACACGTAAGGTGATTCAAACTGTTCTGCGCTTCGTTGATACCATTGTGGACAAGCTTCAGGTTTTGGTGAATACTGATGTGCCACAAGTACAAGTGGCACAGAAAACTACCAAACGGAAGTGAAACCTGGTATATTACATTCGTTCGGTTGAAAACTGACTATGTGCGGCCCTGCTTTTGAGTATACTCGGGAAGATTTCCTGAATGATGCTTCTCAAGAAGAATGGGATGAATGGGAACAGAAAGCAGCAGAACTTGAGTTGACTCTGGATTACTACATTCAGGAGTTTGTATAAGAAACTGAAGTGACACCTGGAGAACTGGCACAAGACCCCTTGCGGTTCTCCTGATTCTGGTTTAAATTACATTCGTTCCTGAGACATCCTGATGACTTTCGTTGAAACTCTTCTGTCCGAAGGTTATGCTTTCAATGATGAAGATTTTGATGGTTGCTATGTAAAACACGACACTGATGAGTGTGTTTATCATTGTTACCAAGAGGGTGAAGATGAGGGTGAGTGGCATTATGTCAAGATGACAGATGGACTCTTTGATGTCATCTCAGAGTACACTGTGACGGTCTGAGAAGTGGCACACGGGGACTTGCAAAGGTCCCCAATCCGTTCTACATTACATTCGTTCCTAAGGAATTCACCTGATGTCCATCACTCTGACTGCTTCCTATCGTGAAATGCTGCACGAAGATGCAGTTGCTAAGATCGATGAGCTTCTTGAAGAGAATTATGCTCTTGAAGATATGCTTGAGTTCATCGATCAGCGTAATGAGACCAACTTCGTTCTCTTTTATGAAGAGTATGTGCGTGTTGGTGAAGCAATCGGTTATGAGGCAGTAGATGCTCTCATTGAAGAAATGGGATGCGTTGCTGACATTGAAGATTGTGACGATCGTTATATGGGAATGTATGATTCCACTGCTGATTTCGCACAGGAAACCGTAGAGAGTTGCTATGGTGACATTCCTTCAATCGTTGTGGTTGATTGGGAAGCAACGTGGGATTCTTCCCTGCGTTATGATTATACTGCCTGTGAGGTAGGTTATCGCCAAGTGTACATCTTCCGCGATCACTGATAGAAAGGGGGGGCAGAGATGCCTCCCTTTTTTTATACTTTCGTTTTGAATATTTTTTGGCAGGTGCCGTGGCGATGATTTTCGTCTTAAAGGCTACCCCGCCTCTCATCCGATTGTCTCCATATTATAAGGCAGCCACGGGGGCATTCGTGGGCAGCCAGTGCCACTTCCCGAACTGACCACGACCCCTTGCGTTGGGTGCTGATTCGTGCCATACTACGTTTGTTCCTGAGGGATTCGATGCAATTCCAAGTTACTGACATTGCGTTTGATTTCGATGACTCGTTTGATGAACCTCTCACCGATGAGTACAAAGAAGAACTCCGTGATGGTGTGTTTGGTAGTATCTGGGAGGCAGATGATGAAGATGATCTAATTGAAGAGATCACTTGCGCCACGGGTTGGTGCATCAAATCTATTGATTATCGCCACGTTCTTTCCTGATTATGACTACCAAAACACAACTCTTTGAGTTTCTGTATGAAACCTGCAAAAAGAATGATGGTGTTTTAGTAGATACTTTGCACAACTACATTGCCTCATTGGATGAGGTGGAACTTGTAGAACTTGAAGACTTCCTTATGAACAACTTCGGAGACGATTGATGAACCGCACTGAACTTCAAGATCAACTCATTCAGCAGATGTTGGATGACATGGACCTCAAGACAATGACCCAGCTTTGTTATGATTATCTGGATGAGGGTTATGCTAAGTATTCTGATGAAGAATTGATCACTGAATGTGAAGAATACTATCCCCACCTGCTGGAGAGTGACAGTTGACCTAGTGGCATAAGACCTCTTGTGCTCACCCTGATTCCGTGCCATACTAAGACCATGCAAAACAAACACCAAGAACACCCCGAAGATACCATCCTCACGGGTGACCTTTCGTGCCTTGATTGGTTCACTGCTCGGGGTCATCTGAGCGTGAAGATTGATGGTGCTCCTGCCATTGTATGGGGAACAAACCCTGCAACTGATAAGTTCTTCGTTGGCACCAAAGCTGTGTTCAACAAAGTAAAGATTCGCATTGCACATTCTCATGAAGAAATTGATGCGTTCTATCAAGGTGAGGTTGCAACTATTCTGCACGCTTGCTTTGATTATCTTCCTCGCACAGACGCTATCATTCAAGGGGACTTTATTGGTTTTGGCGGTAGTGATGAGTATTGCCCCAACACGATTACTTACAAGTTCCCTGAGGTAGTAGATCAGGAGATCATTGTTGCTCCTCACACTTACTACATTGCAGAGAATGATCTGCGGGATGCTGTAGCACATCCGATGAAGTTTACCATCACGGATACATCTTATGTGAAATTCGTGAAACCCCAAGCATACATTCAGTACGGTCAAGAATCGTTTGCTGATGTAAAAGAAGTCTGCAACTTTGCCCGTCAGATGTCTACTCTTTGTGAGTTTGTAACTGATAAAGAGGCAGCAAAGATTAAGCAACAAATCAATGCCTGCATTCGTGCTGGTGAAGAGGTCAACCCTGAGGACTTCGATTGTGACATTAACCTCCTGCGTTTGTGGGCACTGGTGAAGTCTATCAAAGACGATTGTTTGTTCCTCTGTCGCAATGATGGTCCTGCAGCATACCTGTATGGCAATCGTATCGACTCTGAGGGTTACGTTCTCTCCAATGAGTTTGGTATGATGAAACTCGTGAATCGTGAGGTCTTTTCTAACGCGAATTTCAACCACGGTCGATTTCAGTGTGCCGCCTGAACAGGTGTCACATCCTCCCTTGTGGAGGTCCTGGATTGATGCCATACTACGTTTGTTCCTGAGGGATTCCAATGGATTTCGACACTGACTTCTGGGGTGAGATTCAAGACGCCCCTGGTGAAATCTTCGACATTCCAGAGTTCGATGATGCCGATGATTTCAACCTCAATGAATACCTGAACGCTGATTACGATTACTGATGAGAACTCTTACCCTGCAAGTTACTGAAGTTTCTTTTGACTTTGATGAGGAAGATTTCACTACAGAGGAACAGCAGGACGTTGTAGATTCTGTGGTTGGTAATGTCTTTGAGGTTGAAGTTGATGATGAAGATGATGATGAAACCATCGCTCAAGCATTAGTTGAAGAGGTGACAGATTGCACTGGTTGGTGTGTCTTTTCTCTTGATTTTGTTCACGTTCTCAACACTCACTAATGATCACAACTTCCTTCGCTCACGGTGACTCCTACGGTGCAGATGATCACTACACTTATGATGAGAGGGATTGTGATGACTTCTACACTGCCGAAGATTATGACAAAAGGCAAGCGGTGAGGGACGGTTGGATGGCTGACCACTGGTCTCCCACCTGGTGACCTTTGACCCCTTATACTGATCTCAGTTCAAACGACACGCCTCAGATGAAAGTCTACGCTGTGATGGGTGGTTTCGATTATGAGGGAGAGGACTTCCGCTCCCTCCGCCTGTTCGATTGCTTCTCTGCTGCAGATGCCTACCTGAAGCATCTGGAGGAGAATGAGGGTTTTGATTATGCTGTGATGGATACCCGCGAAGTCTGCCTGGAATCTACCCTCGCAGCCGCCTGAGGCACTGGCACAAGGGGTCACCACAGACCCCACCCTGACCCCTTATACTGATCTCAGTTCAAACGACACCGATGATCGTCCAACAGATCGGCAGCAACATGACCGAAGTGCAACTTGCCGATGGCACTTGTGTACTGGTCTCCTACACTACCCCCGTTGCTGCCCTGGTGCCTGGTAAGGGTTGGATCCGCACTGCTCACAAGTGGAGCGCAACCACCACTAAGCACATTAACAAGTGGCTTGCCAAGAACTGCGGGGGCACCGTTCAGGATGTGCCACAATGGGATCTGGACCAACTGCTCGCATTCTGACCCACCCGACCCTGTAGAATCCTTATGATCACCACCACCCGATTCCGCTTGATCCGCACCCCTCGCTTCCTTGCCCCTCTGTTCTACGCTGCCCTCGCTACCCGCCCCCGTGTCGGTGATGAGGCAGCAGCAATGAGCATCGGTCCTGCCTACCTGGGCATCTACCGCACCCATAACGGGTTTGAGGTTGCCTACGGCATCCTGAACGAACAGGAAGCACTCTGACCAATGGGAACTGCAGCGCCCTAAAGACTGCTCCAACCATCCTACCCCTTTTTGAAATGACCCGCGACCTGGCTCTGTCCCTGCTCCGTCAAGGCACCAACGGCGACAGCATCCTCCAGATTCTGGAGACCATCGCCAACCCTAGCGACGACAGCGCACAACCGACCGCTGAGCCCATCCAATTCTGACACTGACCACTGGCCCCCTCGGATGATCCGCTGGGGGTCTTATACTGATCTCAGTTCACAAGCAACGGACCCGATGAACACCACCACGATCACCGCCACCCGCCTCACCGCAAACCAGGCAAAGTGCGCCATCTACGAACTGGCAGACGTTTACTCCTGGGAGACCATCGCCGCTGAGATGATCGCCCGCATGAGTGGTGATGAGGCACGCGACTTCCTGGAGGACTTCACCCGCCTTTATGCCGATTGAGGCACTGACACAAGGGGGGAACTGAACCCCCCACCTGACCCTGTAGAATTCTTCCATACCAAGCAAACGACCTGATGACCCGCTACACCGTCTACGTTCCCTCTGACACCTACGCAAGTGAGAGCACCCACGACCTGGACCGCGCATGGGACCTCTGCCTCTCCCTGTCTGAGGAGTACGGATACGCCCAGGTCCGCTGCAATGGGGTCATCATCGGAGACTACACTGAGGGGCGCTGACCCCTCCCGTGCTACAATTCTCTCAAACGACACCTGAACCGATGACCACCACCACGATCACCGCCGCTCAGCAACAGTACCTCGATGCCTTCGCCGCTCTGTATGAGGCAGCGGATGCTTTGAACGCTGGTGATCCGATGTCCTATGCCCGCTCCCGTGAGATCCACCTTGCCTGCCTGCTGGGCCACACCGTTGCCGATACCTACAGCGGTGCTGATGCCTTCGAAGCGGATGGCACCCCTGTAGAGTACAAAAGCACCATCGGCGCTCAGATCTCCGCGACCTACAACGGCATCAGCGTTCAACCGACTTGGGAGGAGCAGGAGGCCTATCTGATCGAGCATAAGATCGGATGCTACCCCCGCCACTACTACGCCCGTTATGAGGGGGCTCAGGTTGCTGAGGTTTGGGTTCTGGATTCTGATACGGTGCTCTCCCTGCTGCTGCCCAAAGCACAACGCCAGTACGCCACCAAGCGCAACGGCAAGGCAAAGGATCCCCGCATCGGCGTCAGCATCTCCGCTGGTGAGATCCGCAAGCACGGCCGCCGCCTGGTCTGATCCGTGCTATGATTCTCTCAGTTCACAAGCAACCCCGATGACCGACTCCTGCTTCCCCGCTCAGATCGCCTCCATCACCAACCCCGACAACGGGACCATCTTCTGGATTGAGGCTGCCTACGCTGCCAAGATCCACGGTCTGTGGGATGACTTCCGCACCGACTATGGGACGACCGCTTCCTTCGGCGGGGTTGACGCTGGGGAGTTCCTGGAGTGGTTGGGGTACTGATCCCCCCTTTCGTGCTACAATTCTCTCAGTCCAACCGACACCCGACCATGGCACTCTGGAACATCGCATCCGACCGCACCACTCGCCAGACCATATGGATCAGCACCAACGTTGCCAAGGGTCGCCCCCAGCTCAACTCCCACTCCTCCGCCGCTTATGCTCGGGAAGGAATCGACGGATTTACTGCAGTGGAACTGGCAGGACTTCACACTGACTACCGTGGGGTGGGGTGACCCCCTCCCATTCGTTCGGAGCATTCGTGAATGGCAGTTGCGGGTATAACGGCGGCGTTATGTCCGCCCGCCCTGCCGTTATAAAAACCCATAACTACCCTAACCTACAGAGGTGACAAAGAGCGTGAGAACTATAAGACATAAAAAAATTTTCCGTGGCCACAAGGACCTATGAGACCCTTTTACTATACAAATAAGAAACAAAAACCTTATTGGAATTTCTGGAAGGTTGTACTTGCAGGATGGTTAATACGCTATCCTAAGATAATCTGGGTGCCCCTTGGGTTTCTTTTAGTTCTCATATATAATGCGGTGACCAAATAAGAATTATGGAAAAAATTTCCGGAGAAAAAATTTATCACATCTATGCTCAAGGGAAGTGTATCTATCATTCTTTGAAGGAAGAAGAGTTTCATACAACCTGGATCGCCCTCAAGCGCCTTGCAGAGTTGGTGTCAGATCATTCGATACTTTCATACGAAGAAGTACTGACAAATAAGGCAATTGTCTTTGAGTCATCTCATTGACAAGACATATATAAACTGATAAAATTGAACTGAAACAAAAACAATCTTATGGCAAAAGGATTTACAGTAAAAGCAGCATCTCCCAAACCAGCAGCAGAGCAATGGGACTATGAGGCTATCAAAGAAAGAATGAAAGGAAAATCGATTGTTTTCTGTCTTCCTGGCAGAGGATGTTCGTTTATTTTTCTGAAGGCATTTGTACAACTTTGTTTTGATCTGGTACAAAACAATATGAGTATTCAGATTTCTCAGGATTACTCATCAATGGTAAACTTTGCACGTTGTAAAGTGCTTGGTGCAAATGTTCTCCGTGGTCCGAAGCAGATTCCTTGGGATGGTAAACTACAATATGATTATCAACTCTGGATTGATAGTGACATTGTATTCAACACTGAGAAGTTCTGGCAACTTTGTGATATGGCTCTTTCTGCTGAAGGAGAAGAAAAAGAAATCGTTGCTGGATGGTATGCTACAGAAGATGGTCACACAACTTCAGTTGCTCATTGGTTGGAAGAAGATGATTTCCGTAAGAACGGTGGTGTGATGAATCACGAAACCGTTGAATCGATTCAGAAGCGTCGTAAGCCATTTACCGTTGATTATACTGGATTTGGATGGGTTCTGATTAAGAACGGTGTCTTTGAAAATCTTGAGTATCCTTGGTTTGCTCCGAAGATGCAAGTATTTGAATCTGGTGCAGTTCAAGATATGTGTGGAGAGGATGTTTCATTCTGTCTCGATGCAAAAGAGAAAGGATTTGAGATCTGGTGTGATCCACGTATTCGAGTAGGACACGAGAAGACTCGCGTAATCTAATGTTTAACATCCTCTACAAAGGACGTAAAATATATCAGAATCTCAGTTACGAAGAATGTACTGAGATTCTTGAAGAACTTTCTCAAGAGTTCTATCATAATAAAGACTTTGATGTATCTCAACTTGAATTGGAGGAAATTTAAATGGCAAAACGGCCTTCGTTGAATGGACAAAAGATTGAATCTAAACCCAAATCAACTCGTCAGGGACTTGGGAAGCATACAAAATACGCTTCCAGTTCACGAAATGGTGCAAAGAAACGTTATAGAGGACAGGGAAAACCATAATGTATCTCTTAGATTCTTCTGAAGAGTGGGATATCATTCATAATGAAGATCTTTGGGTTTATAATAAATTATTTCTAAGTCGGATTTTAGGATATAACTGCGGCCCTCCTGGGGTTCCAGTTCCTAAGTCCGACTTTTATATTGTGCGTCCTTCCTTTAACTTATTGGGTATGGGGCGTTTCTCTCGTAGAGAGTGGATTGAGAACTTCACAGACTCTTTACATCCTTCTGAGTTCTGGTGTGAAATCTTTGAAGGTGATCATATAAGTGTTGATTACTGCCGGAAAAAGCCCGCTCTAACTGTAAAGGGATATAGGGAACCGGGAAGTCCTCTCTATAAGTGGACTAAGTGGGAAAAAATAGAAAACTTTATAGAATTTCCAAGTGTCTTAGGTGATCTGAAAGGTGATTATGAGTGGATAAACTGTGAATTTATAGGTGGAAATCTGATTGAGGTACATTTTAGACGTAATCCTGACTTTAGATATGGAAATAATATTGCGATTCCTATCTGGAATGACCAAAAAGTTTTGAATGATGGTAAATATAAGTATATTGAAGATTCAGATTATCTTCGAAAAGGATTTTTAGTTGATTAAAGGGATAGCAACCCCTTAAAAAGTTCTGATTTTCACGAATCAGGAGCAAAAATGACTAAAAAAGTTGATAAGGACCAAAATTTTATGAGAAATCAGTGGGGAACCGAATATTTGGCGAGTGAATATGGGTGGGAAAGTAAGATTGACAAGCAAAAAATGCTTCGTGAGATCGCAAATGACGATTTAACACCCAAAAAACACGATTTTTTCCATCAGAACGAAATTCATTCACAAATTCGTAATGATGATGACTATGATGACTGGGATTATGGAACTGAACCCCTCTATGAAGTCAAAAAACCCTAATAAATAAGATAGATTTATAGTATTTTTATGCCTCTAGAGAGGGTAAGTAAGAGTTTTAAAGATTTAAGTATGACTTTCCAGGTCAGTCCTCTGACCTCGGACTTGATTGCTCTTAAAAATGAGAGTGCCATTGCTCGTTCAGTGCGTAATCTTGTTCTTACCCTACCTGGAGAGCGTTTTTTCAATGAAAATCTTGGTTCAAGAGTGAGTCGTTCATTATTTGAAAATATCGATGACATTACAGCATCGATTATTCAAGATGAAATCAGAAATACAATTGAAAATTATGAACCAAGAGTTAGATTGATTGGTGTGGATGTAAATCCAAATTTCGATGAAAATGAGTTTAACGTAACCATTCGTTATAGAATCATTGGCATTGATGTTTTACCACAGCAATTATCATTCGCTCTACAGCCAACTCGATAAATGGCACTAGTAAATTTCACAGGGTTAGACTTTGATCAGTTAAAGATTTCGATTAGAGATTATCTCAGATCGAATTCAAATTTTACTGACTATGATTTTGAAGGATCAAATCTTTCCGTACTTGTTGATGTTCTTGCTTATAACACATATATTTCCTCATATAATGCTAATATGGTTAGCAATGAGGTTTTTATTGACTCGGCAACACTTCGTGAAAATGTTGTTTCTCTTGCAAGAAATATTGGTTATGTTCCAAGATCAAGAAAAGCAGCAAAGGCAAATATTTCTCTCTTTGTAGATACTACTGAGTTCTCTACAACACCTCTAACAATGACTCTGAAGAGAGGAGTTGTTTGTTCTACAGGTAATGTTTTTGGAAACGTCAGTTATGCATTTACAATCTCTGAAGATAAGACAGTTCCTGTAGTCAATAATATTGCATTGTTTGATAATGTAGATATTGTTGAGGGTAATTTTGTAGTTACTAATTTTGTAAAAGATCCTTATAATAAGAAGCAAAGATTTATCCTTCCAAATACTGGAATTGATACTTCTACAATTAAAGTTACAGTAAAGAGTAACCAATATTCTACAAGTAGAACCGTATATACCTTAGCAGAGAATCTGTTTAACGTTACTGCAAATTCAAACATATATTTGATTCAAGAGATTGAAGATGGTCAATATGAACTTATTTTTGGTGATGGTGTTTTTGGAAGACAACTATCTGATGGAAATGTAATTGAAGTAAGTTATAATGTTTGTAATGGAGAGAATGGAAATAATATTTCTTCATTCTCTTTTGCAGGAAGAATTACATATTTGAATGGTTCAACTGAAGTTGTTGTTACTTCTGGAATATCACTAGTCACTACGAATACACCATCATTTGGTGGGGCTGCGATTCAAAGTGTTGATGCTATACGTAAATATGCACCAAAGTATTTTTCAACTAAAAACAGAGCAGTAACTGCAAGTGATTATGAATCTTTGGTTTCTTTAGTATATCCAGAGGCTAAATCAATATCTGTTTTTGGTGGTGAAGAACTATCACCACCAAAGTATGGAAAGGTCTTTATTAGCATCAAACCAACAAATGGTAATTACTTATCAAATACTATTAAAGAGAATATTCAAAGAGATTTAAGAAAATACTCTGTAGCGGGAATTGTCACCGAGATTATCGACCTTAAGTATCTCTTTATTGAAGTAAATAGTAAAGTTTATTACAATACAAATCAAAGTCAAAGTAGTTCACAACTTAAAACTACAGTATCTTCTAATATAGAAAACTATTCTAAATCATCCGAAATGAATGGTTTTGGTTCTCGATTTAAATATAGTAAGTTCTTAAAACTCATTGATGACAGTGATCAGGCAATTACATCAAACATTACCACAATTGTCATTAGAAGGGACTTATCGGTAAATGTAAACGCATTTACTAAGTATGAGATTTGTTATGGAAACCGCTTTAATATTAAAAATATGAGTGGTTATAATATTAAGTCCTCTGGATTTAAAATAGCAGGTCTTAGTGATACCTTATATCTTGGTGATTTGCCTGATACAAATGGTCTCAAGGGTAGGATTTTCTTATTTAAATTGTCTGCAACCAATAGTCCAATAATTGTTAGAAACAATGTTGGAACTGTAGATTATATCAAAGGTGAGATTTTATTGAATCCAATAAACATCTCCTCAACCACACTGCAGAAAGATGGAAGCCCCACAATTGAAATTTCTGCGGTTCCATATTCAAATGATGTTATCGGATTACAGGACTTGTATTTGTCCCTAGATATTAATAATACCAATGTTGAAATCATTCCAGATAAAATCTTATCTGGAACAAATCCTTCAGGAAAAGACTACATCGTATCCTCAAGTTATTCAAACGGACTTCTTGTAAGATAAAGTAATGACAGAAAATAGAGTAAAAGTTTCTTCAGTTGTAAAAAATCAACTTCCTTCTTTTGTGCGAGAGGACTTTCCTCTTGTAGCAGAATTCTTAACTCAATACTACAAATCTCAAGAATATCAAGGTGCTCCAAAAGATTTACTTGAGAATATTGACAGATATTTAAAGATTGATAATCTTACAAATCTAGTTGAAGAGACTACTCTTACTCAAGATATTAGTTTTTTTGAAACTGATATCCAAATTGATCCAACAACCATCAAGGGTTTCCCAGAAACCAATGGACTGGTTAAGATTGACGATGAAATTATCTTATATTCCGCTCTTTCAAAGTCTAACCCAGATTTCGAGTATCCAGATACTTTATCTGGTTGTTCAAGAGGATTCAGTGGTGTAACGTCATACGAAGATTCGCAAAAAACTGATAAGTTAGTTTTTAGTCAGAGTGAAGCGCAAGAACATACTTTTGGAACTAAAGTAATTAACTTAAATGTTCTTTTTCTAAAAGAATTTCTTAAAAAAGTTAAAAAGCAGTTTGTTCCTGGATTTGAAGATAGGTTATCCAGCGAAATCAATCAGAACGTCTTCATAAAGCAGTCAAATGACTTCTATACCTCAAAAGGAACTGATCAGTCATTTGAACTCCTTTTTAGAGCATTATATGGAGAAGATGTTCAAGTTATCAAACCAAGAGACTTTTTAATCAAACCCTCTTCTGCTGGTTATAGAGTTAGTTTAGATCTGGTCACAGAATTGGTTGAAGGTGATCCATATCAATTACTGAACCAAACTTTGTATCAGAATGAATATTCTCAATATAATATCCCCAAGGCTTACGGTTCAATATCTAAGGTAGAAAAGGTTAGTTTTTCTGAAGGAAGTTATTACAAAATAAGTTTGGATTATGATTATGCTAAAGATATTAACCTAAGAGGAAGTGTCTTTGGAACTTTTTCTGTTCATCCAAAAACAACACTAACTTTAGAAACTTCTATTGGATCTACGTTTATTGATGTTGACTCTACAGTAGGATTCCCTGTTTCTGGTACGTTAATTATCAGAAACAGTCAGGGAGTAGAGGAAACTGTTACTTATTCCGATAAGACAAATACACAGTTTTTAGGCGTACAAGGTATTTCTATTGCCTTTGAGGCTGGGTCTCCAGTAACTCTGGATGTTTATTGCTTTGGTTATTCAAGAGAAGACTCAAGTGAGGTTAGACTAAGAGTTAGATCAGTACTTTCTGATTTGAAAATAGAAGGCGACACATATTATTTTTCACCTAAAGAAAAAATTAGAATTAAATCTTTAGGTATTATAAGTGATGATTCTAAAAAGAATGAGTGGATTTTAAATATCCCAAATAGATACGAATCAGTAAGAATTACTAGTTTTATCAGAAGAGATGAAGGTAGAAATGAATATATCTATAATTTAAGAACTCCAAATGAAAATTCAATCAACGTTGGTGATAGAGTAACATTAACGAGTAACACTGTTAGAGGTGTAACTGGAACAGTAATTGGAATAGTCGATTCCAATACTTTTACTACATCTTTTGGGCAAAGTTTAAATCAAACAATAGATTATACTTTAAGAAAAACAATCTCAAAGGCATTCTCCTTAAAGTATCCAAATATCTCGAATTATACTACAAACGTTCAAAATACATATCTAAATTTTAAGAATGAAATTTTAGTTTCATCTTCATCAATTCCAAGTTATTATAGTGGTATAGACCCTGTAAGTATTAATGCATTTAATAAATCTTTTGTACTTCAAGATGGGATTTATAGTGAAGATACAACTTTAAATCTTTCTGCATCAAATCCAAATTTATCTGATCACGAATTATATACAGGTGATTCTGTTTATTATAGTGGTCCAGAAAATCAAACATTCTTAGGATTAAATTCAGGAATATATTTTGTTAAGAGAGTTGATAGTACCTCAATAAAACTTGCTAGAAGTAGATCAAATCTGTATGAAGGTGAGTTTGTAACTTTTGCAGGTTCTATAAGTGGAAATAAATTAGATTACATTAATTTTTATAATAAGTCTCTGTATCCTCAAAATATTTTAAGGGAGATTAAAGATCCAGTAGATTTTGGTGGAGGTCACGAAACAAAACCAGGATCTGTTGGCATACTTGTTAATGGTGTAGAAATTTTAAATTATAAGTCCCAAGACTCTATTTTCTATGGAAAACTTGAAAGTATTGACGTAACATCACCTGGATCTAATTATGATGTTGTTAATCCACCAATACTTGAAATAAGTGATCCAACTGGTGTTGGTGCAACGGGAACTTGTTCAGTAATTGGATCTTTGAAAAGAATTGATCTCAAAGATCCAGGATTTGACTATATTTCAAAACCAGTAATTACAATTACTGGAGGTAATGGAACAGGTGCTCTCGCTGAAGCTACATTAAAAGATGTTGAGCATAACGTATTTTTTAATGCTCTGTCTGGTATTAATACCAACAATAATACAATCGGATTTACAACTTATCACAAATTTAGAAATTCTGAGAGAGTAATATACAATAACTACGGACAAACTGCAGTTTCTGGATTAGTTACAAATTCAGATTATTATGTTTCTGTAGTAGATTTCAATACGATTAAATTACATTCCAACCAAGATGATGCTATCGTTGGATTAAATACTATTTCTTTGTCTCCTGGCGCGGGAGTTCAGGAACTTAAATCTTACTCAAGTAAAAAAATTATTGCTGGAATTGAAGTCATAAATTCTGGTTCTGGATATTGCACTAAAAAAAGATCTATAGTAGGAGTTAATACTGCATTAGATCAAATTAATATTAATAGACACGGTTATTCCAGTGGAGAAAAAGTAACCTATTATTCTGAAGGAACATCAATAGAAGGACTTGTACCAAGTACAACTTATTTTGTAGATGTTGTTGACTTTAATAATTTTAAACTTTGCGAAGTAGGAGTTGGAAATACTTCAGAGTATTTTTACTATGATAGCAAAAAATATGTTAATCTGAGATCTTCTGGATTAGGAACTCAGTTCTTCAAATATCCTGAGATTACTGTAACAGTTTCTGGTAATATTGGAATTACTACACTGTCCAATCAAGATCTAAGCATTTTTGAGGCAAAAATCCAACCAGTTTTCAGAGGTGAACTAGAATCTGTTGATGTTGTTGAATCCGGTTCTTCATATGGAAGCCCTGAGATTATTAACTTTGTGAAGCAACCTAACTTCATATTGAAGAGTGGTAAAAATGCAGAACTTCAACCAGTAGTATCAAATGGTTCAATAGTTGATGTTTTAGTCCTTTCTGGAGGATCTGAGTATAATTCACCACCTGATCTTGTGATAAGGGGTGATGGTTATGGTGCCAAGTTAACACCTATAATTTCTAATGGAGAAATTATCTCCGTTAAAATCATTAGAGGAGGAAATAATTATACACCAGGAACCTCCATCAGTGTGATTCCTGCAGGTCAAGGATGTAATCTAAATGCAAATATCCAAAAATGGACAATTAATGTTGTAGAAAAGAATATTCACAATATCGGAGCCGATGACGGATTCTTAGAGGTGTCATCTAACAAGAAAGATCAGTTACAATATTATCATCTATATGCTCCAAGAAAACTGCGCGAGTCTGTATATTCACGCTCTATTGATAATTTAAAAGTTGATACTGATATTATTAAAAACAATGCTGGCGTAGAAGTTTCTTCAAAAAATCATTCGCCAATAATTGGTTGGGCATATGATGGAAATCCAATTTATGGGCCATATGGATATACTGAAAAATCAGGAGGAACAGTCAAGTTACTAACTTCTGGTTATGTTGCTACACTGAAAGCAAACAGACCTTCCGAATATGTTGATGGAAAACTAACATATCCATTAGGATTTTTTATAGAAGATCACGATTATATTGGAAATTCTGATCTTGATGAGCACAATGGAAGATTCTGTGTAACACCAGATTATCCAAATGGTACATATGCATATTTTGCTTCTATAGAATCTCTTCCTTCTGTTGGTGGAGTATTCAATAATTACAGAAAACCCAAGTTCCCATATTTAATTGGAGACAGTTTTAAGTCAAAACCAAATGAATTTAATTTCAGTGCATTCTCCAATCAAAATTCAATAGATCTTAATGAGACAGATTGGTTTAGAAATACATCATTCTTAAGAACCAGTTACTATGATTATATCTTTAATCCAAATAACTTTAAGAATCACAATTCTACGATTATCTCCACATCGGTAGGAACAATTGAATCTGTTGGTATTTTAACTGGAGGAGTAAACTATAAGGTAAATGATTCTGTTATCTTTGATAATTTAAATAGCGGTGGAGTAAATGCAAATGCAACTGTAGAAAGAGTTTCTGGAAAAACCGTTTCGAACATTAGTGTTGGTACAACTTTCATTACTGATGTTCAATTATTACCATCTCGTGGTGGTGAAATAATTGCATTTACCGAATATCCCCATAATTTAAACAATGATAATCTTACCCGTATTTCGGGAATTAATACTTCTACATCAGATATCTACGGATCGTATAACATAGGTGTATCTTCTAGTTTTTATATTCTAACTC
>Ga0222712_10003153_pt1 | contig 18224 bp, 22 predicted proteins | sample C33_657DmetaG_FD_165043 | JGI IMG/M metagenome (GOLD analysis project Ga0222712, IMG submission 165043) | Estuarine water microbial communities from San Francisco Bay, California, United States - C33_657D | ecosystem: Environmental > Aquatic > Marine > Unclassified | place: USA: California...
ATGGGGCTTTCCAATCATTTCAAATTATTCTATAAAGACGAGGTATATAAACAATCCAAGGCGAATCATGGCCATGCTTGGCTGAATCAGCTATGGGCCGATGCGCATACCATAAAAAATGGTATTTTTGCAACACAATTTTAATTATGCATCAATCTAATATTAATGTCCAAATTAGCTTGGACGAACAAAAAATTCCTCAACAAATTCAATGGTCTGCTTCAGATAGTTCGGCAGAAGAATCTCAGGCAGCAAGAGCAATGATGTTGACTTTTTGGGATCCTTCTGATAAAACAGCTTTGAGAATTGACCTTTGGACCAAAGAAATGATGGTAGATGAAATGGCTGATTTCTTTTATCAGAATATCATGGGCATGGGTGATACTTATATGCGCGCTACTCAAGACAAGGAACTTTCTGATGAGTTCAAGAATTTTGCTAAATCTTTTTTAGTGAAATTTAAAGAGAGTCAATTAAAACAAAATAATACTAAATAATTACCGATATGAGTTTAGAAGAAAAAGTAATGTCTTTGATGAAAGACGCTATGAAAAGTAAGGACGAAGCTACACTTAGAGGTTTGAGAGCTATCAAGGCGGAAATTATTAAAGCAAAAACTGATCCAGGTGCCAATGGCGCTATCAGTGAAGATACAGAAATGAAATTGTTGCAAAAATTAGTGAAGTCTCGTAAAGACTCTCTAACTATTTATGAACAACAAAATAGAGCAGACTTAGCAGCAAAAGAAATTGAAGAAATTGCTGTGATTGAAAAATTCTTACCTGCTCAAATGAGCGAGGAAGAAGTTACTGCTGCTGTGAAAGCTATTATTACTCAAGTAGGAGCAGCTGGTCCTCAAGACTTGGGAAAAGTAATGGGCGTGGCTTCTAAACAATTGGCTGGAAAAGCTGCAGGTAATGTAATCTCTGCGGTGGCTAAAAACTTATTGACTGTCTAGTATGTGGATTGATATACTATCTGGTACCATTTTGATCATTGCTATTTTGCAAGGATATCGCAATGGATTGATTAAAGCACTTGTTTCTTTTTTCTCTCTATTTATTGGATTAATTCTAGCATTTCAATGTGCCGGCTATGTGGCTGATTTATTAAAAGAGCATACAAAGATTGCTTCTCATTGGTTACCGTTTATTGCATTTTTAGTGGTATTAATTGGAGTAATGATTTTATTAAAAATGATTACTGGTATTTTACAACAATCTGCAGAATGGTTGCTATTGGGTTGGTTGAATAAATTATTGGGAATACTTTTATATGCAGTGATCTATGGCACTATATTAAGTGCATTTATCTATTTTATGTTATTGCTGGGCGTTATTGAAAAAACAAAATTAGCAAACAGTTATAGCTTTTCTTACCTAGAATCTTGGTGGCCTTATTTTATGAAAAAGTTAAGTTTTTGGATTCCTTCCATTAAATCTAGCTTGAGTACTATACTTTAAGGTTTTTTAATATGAATCAATTATCTTTAAAGCATGGACTACGAGATTAAAAAAGAAGGGAAATTCGAATACCTGGAAGTAGGGGAAGGCGAAGTATTAATGTTGCTACATGGACTATTTGGCGCATTGAGTAATTTTGCTGATCTAATTGAGCGTTTTAGAACTACCCACAAAGTGGTAGTGCCATTATTGCCTTTATTTGACTTAGATATTTTACATACTAGTGTAACTGGATTAGCTAAACATGTGGATCAATTTATAGAACACAAGGGCTACGATCATATTCATTTATTAGGAAACTCTTTAGGCGGTCATGTGGGTTTGGTGCATGTATTAAAACATCCTGAAAAAATTAAGTCACTTATTTTAACTGGTAGTAGTGGTTTGTTTGAAAATGCCATGGGGGATAGTTATCCAAAACGTGGCGATTACGAATACATTAAAAACAAAACCGCTCAAACTTTTTACGATCCAGCAGTGGCTACTAAAGAGTTAGTAGACGAAGTATTTGAGATTACTAAAAATAGAATTAAGGTTATAAAAATTATTGCATTGGCAAAAAGTGCCATTAGAAATAATTTAGGTGAAGAATTGAATCAGATTAAAATTCCTACTTTATTAATTTGGGGTAAGAACGATATAGTGACTCCTCCCTTTGTTGCAGAAGAATTTCATAAATTAATTCCTCATAGTCAATTAAAATTTATTGATAAGTGCGGACATGCACCAATGATGGAAGTGCCTGGCGAATTCAATGATTTGTTGGACAGTTTTCTTCAATCATTACCTAAATAAATTGCATGATTGCTTCTAGTATTGCTGTTCAAAGTTTTCCTATGATGCGCCTAGAAGATAAGGCTGGCTTTGTTTTACAGAATATGGAAGATTTTGATGTGCAAGAATTAGTAGTTATAAAAGATGACTATTTTATAGGCCTAGTGCATAAAGTAGATGTTTTGGATATCCCTACAGATCAAACTATTGCCTCAATTGCCGATTCTTTTCAGAGAGTGGGTGTATTAGGTACTGCTCATATTACAGCAGTGCTGGATCACTTCGCAAAACATCAATTAAGTATTCTTCCTGTTTTAAATGAACAACAAGAATGTTTAGGAGTAGTGCCTCAAAAAAACCTAAACGAAATGTTGGCCTTGTATTTAGGCGTTGCACTTCCTGGTGCGATTTTGGTTTTTTCTGTTTCACCTTATCAGTATTCATTAGCGGAAATGAGTAGACTAGTTGAAACGAATAATGCACAAATTGTACAATTGAATTCTATTTTTGACGAAGCAACTGGCGCTTATATTATTACCATCAAAATTAATAAAGAAGAAGCGCAAGCAATTGTGGCAACCTTCCAACGTTACGAATATCAGTTGCTTCATTATTTTGGTAATACTCCTATTAATAACGATATAGAAGATCATTATCATCATCTAATGAATTATTTAGATGTTTAAATTGTATGTTTTATTTTTCTTCTTTAATATAGCTTTTGCTTTTTCTGCTCAAGCGCAAATTACTATTCGCTCTATTACTATTCAGGGGAATAATAAAACCAAGTCTTATATTATTCAAAGAGAACTGCCTTATCATATTGGTTCGGTGGTGCCTTCAGATTCTTTGGAAGCCTATAATACATTAGGTCAGCATCAAATTTTTAATACTAGTTTATTTAATGAAGCCAAAGTAGAATCTATTTTGGTGGACAGTACAACCGCCGATGTACTGATTCATGTGAAAGAGCGCTGGTACTTATTTCCTCTCCCTTATTTTAGATGGGTAGATAGAAATTTTAGTCAGTGGTGGAATCAACAAAACAGAAGCTTGGACAGGGTTAACTATGGCGTGAACTTTAGACAAAGTAATTTTACGGGCAATAATGATAGATTGGTGATTGGCTTAATTACTGGGTATACTCAACAAGCTATTCTTAGATACCAGATTCCCTTTATTGATAAAAAACTTCAATGGGGTGTAGGTGTTGGTTTACAATACTATACTCAGAAAGAAATAAATTTCGCCACCATTGCAGATAAGCAAGTGTTTTATAAAGCAGATGGTTTATTGAGAGACGGCTTTAGAGGTAATGCCAGCTTAAGCTATAGACCTAATTTATTTGAACGTGTTAATATTCAAATGGGCATGGGTGAAGAAAATATTACTGGAGAAGCATTTTTAAAAGCCCCTAATTTATTGCCTACTTTGACCAAGTCTATGCGCTATGCAGATCTAACTATTGGCTATTCCAAAGTAAAATTTGATTATAACGCTTATCCAACTAAGGGTACTAGTACAGATTTTGCATGGTATCAAAGATTGGCAAAAAATGCACCTTTTAGTTCTTTCCAATTTAGAAAAGTGTTAATTCATCCATTCAACAAAACTAATTTCTTATTCACCGAATCTAATTCTCAGATTAAGTTTTTAGCAAATCAAAATTATTTGGATCAGCGTTTATTGGGTTATGGTAATTTACAAATGAGTGGATTGGAATATTATGTTGTAGAAGGCAATGCTGCCACTATTGGTAAATTGGCTTTTCATCATAAAATAGGAACTATTACTCTTCGCAATCCGGTTACTAAAAAGTTTTTACCCGAAGTACAATATCATTTTTGGTTGAAATTATTTACGCAATTGGGTTATGTGTATAGCGAGAAGCCCTTGAATTCGAATAAATTATCCAATACCTTGCTTAGGACTGCTGGAATAGGCTTAGATATTATTAGTATTTATGATTTTGTATTTAAAATAGATTATAGTGTGAATCAGCTTGGAGACAAAGGTTTATATTTACATGGCGGTATTAATTTTTAACTTTGACGAATGAAAGTAGCTATTTATAGTAGAGGGGTGGATATGGATCAGCAGCAATCTTTGAATGCTTTGTTGACGGAGTTGTATCGTTACGACATTGATATTTTTGTTTTCGAAGACCTTATTCAAAAATTTGACCTCAAAGCTATTGAAGGCAAGCCCGCATTAATTCCATTTAAAGGTTCACATGATTTACATAATGCTATAGATTGTTTGATTAGTGTGGGAGGAGATGGTACAGTCTTGGATGCTATTACTTTAGTAGGAGATACCAATATTCCTATTCTAGGTGTGAACTATGGTCGTCTTGGTTTCTTAGCGTCTATTTCTAAAGATGAATTAAGTTTAATGGTTGATGCATTGGCCAATAGATCTTATGTAATTGATAAAAGAACTTTGATTCATTTAGATGCTGATATTCCTGTTTTTGGTGCAACACCTTTTGCATTAAATGAATTTGCTATTCATAAAAGAGATACTTCTCCAATGATTAAAATTCACACTTATTTAAATGGTGAATTTTTAAATTCTTATTGGGCTGATGGATTAATTGTTGCAACACCTACAGGTTCTACTGGGTACAATATGAGTTGTAATGGTCCAATTTTATTTCCAGAATCTGCTAGCATTGTTATTACGCCAGTGGCTCCTCATAATTTAAATGTTCGTTCTATTGTGGTGCCAGATACTTCTGTAATTTCTTTTGAAATTGAAGGCCGTACCGAAGAAATTATTTGTGCCTTAGATGCACGTAAAGAAATTGTTTCTAAAAAAATTCAGTTAGCTGTTAAGAAAGAATCTTTCACCGTGAGTTTCATAAGATTGAATGAAAACAGCTATTTGAGCACGCTAAGAACCAAGCTTACCTGGGGATTAGATAAAAGAAATTAAAGCATGCGTTGTACTTATATATTTTTATTGGTCACATTATTACTTGTCTCTTCACTTAAAGCACAGCATCTTCAATTAATTAACGATAAGGGAGAAGTAGGTGTAATGATGGGCTATGTTTCTTATAATGGAGATATTGCTTCTGATGTGCAATATGTAAAAATGAATTACGGTGCATATTATAAAAAACAAGTCAACGCTTATATTGGTCTAAGATTAAATTATGAGCAAATTACTATTGGCGCAAGTGACAATGGATCTCAAAATGCTTATGACAATGCTAGAGCTTTTATTTTTCAAAGAGACTTTCATGAAGTTAGTGTACTAACTGAATTGTATTTTAATCGCTTTATTACAGACAGAAAAGATTTTCGCTTTTCTCCTTATTTAGGTTTTGGTGCTGGCTATTTATTAAAAGGCAATGTGGACAATGCTAATTTTGCATCGGCATCTAATAATAAAATAGTTACCCTGCCTATTAACCTAGGTTTCAAATGGAATGTATACAAACAAATTAATTTATTCGGTGAGTTTAAATACCGCTTTACTACTTCAGATTATCTTGATCATTTTGCAGACATGACTCCAATCAATTCTTTTCAAGGAAGTAAATCTGGTAAAGATGAAATAATGTCTGCCTCTGTTGGCTTGTCTTATAATTTTAGAAAAATCTACGGACCAGAAATTATCAAAAAACAAAAGCGCAAGAAAAACGATATCGAAGATCATTCTCCAAAAAAGAAATCTAAATTGTTATTTTTCATTCCCTTTAATCGCAAATAAGTTTCGTATTGCTTATTTTTACAACATGGAAAACCTGGATTTAAACCGACTCCCCCAACATATCGCTATCATCATGGATGGAAATGGTAGATGGGCTCAGGAACAAGGGCAGGATCGTCTATTTGGGCATTACCATGGAGTGATTAGTGTAAGAAAAGTGGTAGAAGCGGCCGCTGAAATAGGTATTCAATACCTGACCATGTACGCTTTTAGCACCGAAAATTGGGACAGACCCACCGAGGAAGTAAATGGCCTGATGACCCTTTTTGTGGAAACCATCGCCAAAGAGGTACCAGATTTGAATAAAAACAATATCCAATTGCAGTTTATTGGAGATTTATCTGCCCTGCCACCTCATGCAAGTGCTGCTTTGGCTCAGGCAACTGCCGATACTGCTCAAAATACCGGCCTAAAACTAATTATCGCCCTTAGCTATAGTAGTAGATGGGAATTAGTACATGCTGCCCAAAACATTGCTCAACAGGTTAAAAATGGCAGCTTAGAACCAGCCCAAATTGATGAGTCTATTTTTGCGCAAAACCTTACTACCAAAGGAATTCCCGATCCTGCATTGATGATTCGTACCAGTGGCGAACACCGTATTAGCAATTTCTTACTTTACCAATTGGCTTATGCCGAATTGTACTTTACAGATACCCGTTGGCCTGATTTTAGGAAAGAACACCTTATAGAAGCCATCATGGACTACCAGTCCCGTGAGCGTAGATTTGGCAAAACCAGCGCCCAGATCCAGTCAAATGCATAAAATAATTAATATGTTATTTTCTGCTTTTTAACAAAGACTTTGGGATTTTACGAGTAATTTGCGACTCTTTTAAGATTATAAATTATAGCCCCACCAGCAGATGCAGAAATTGACCCGTTTTTTTATTGGATGTATATCGGTACTTGTATTGTCGTCGACTTGTTTTGCTCAGGAAACTCCTGTTAAAGACTCCGTTACTCAGATCAATGTTAAGTTACAAAACCTATTTAGTCAACGTATTGTTTCCAAGTACAAGATTCGCTCTATCAAGGTGGTGGGTAATGAGTATTTTGACGAGAACCTTTTATTGTCTTTATCAACCTTAAATATTGGTGACGAAGTGCAGATTCCTGGTGGTGACAATTTCTCTAAAGCTATCCGCAAGTTGATGGATCAAAATTATTTTAGTGATGTTAGTTTATATGTCACCGATTTAAAAGATAAAGAAATTGATATTGAGATTAATGTGGTAGAGCGTCCTCGTTTATCTAGATTCAATTTGATTGGTGTTAAGAAATCTGAGAAAGACGAATTGTCTGGTAAAACCGGTTTGACACCTAATAGAGTTATTACCGAGAACATGAAAATCACTGCTATCGAAGGTATTAAAAAGTTTTACGCAGAAAAAGGTTTTCAGGATGCTACTGTGGTAATTAAGGAACAAAAAGATGCTGCAAGAAAGAATAATGTATTGTTAGATTTTGTGGTTGATCGTGGTCCTAAAGTACGTATCAATAATATCAATTTCGGCGGCAATAAAATTGACGAAGTTAAATTAAAGAAAAGCTTAAAAGAGATTCATGAAAAGTCTAGAATGACTTTATATCCAATGAATGATAAGCCTGTTATTGTTAAAACAAGCCCTTATACCTTTGATGAATATCTTCAAGAAAAAGGTTACTTGACTTTTACTAAAACAAGAAAAATATTAAATCCTTATTTACGTATAAAATTATCTGGATCTAAGTTTAACCCTAAGAAATACGATGAAGCAAAAGATAATTTATTAAACTACTATAACTCTCTTGGATTTAGAGATGCAGTGATTGAAAAAGATACTGTTTACCATAATGCTGCTGGCAATTTGAATATTGACATGCAGATGAAAGAAGGTAAAAAATATTACTTTGGTAATTTAACTTGGAGAGGTAATACTAAGTATTCAGATTCTTTATTGACTAGTATTTTAAACATTAAGAAAGGGGATATCTATAACAGAGAAATCCTTTTCAACAAATTAGGTAAAACACCTACTGCAGAAGGCGGAGACGTAAGTGGTTTATATCAAGATGATGGTTATTTATTCTTCCGTATTGATCCAATTGAAACTGCTGTATATAACGACACTATCGATTTCGAAGTGAGAGTAATGGAAGGTCCTCAAGCGACTATTAAAACTATTCGTATTGCTGGTAACGAAAAAACAAAAGACTTTGTTATTCGTAGAGAAATAAGAACAATACCTGGTGATAAGTTTAGCCGTACTTTATTAATTCGTTCTCAAAGAGAGATTGCTCAATTGAATTATTTTGACCAAGAGAAAATAAAAATGGAACCTATTCCTAACGCGGAAGATGGTACAGTGGATATTAATTACGGTGTGGAAGAAAAGTCTAGCGATCAGTTAGAGTTGAGTGCAGGATGGGGTGGTTATATTGGCTTAACAGGTACATTGGGTGTTACTTTTAACAACTTCTCTTCTAAGAATTTATTTACTAAGAAAGCTTGGGATCCATTACCAATGGGTGATGGTCAAAAATTAAGTGTGCGTGTTCAAAGTAATGGTAAAGCATTTAGATCTTATAACTTTACTTTCACTGAACCTTGGTTTGGTGGTATCAAAAGAAACTCTTTAACTTTTAGTGTTTACAATACTAAGTATGGTCAGTCTTATGATTTACTAACTGGTTTATATAATCCTAATGCTGCCGACCAAAGATATATTTCTACAACAGGTGCTACTTTAACTTTCGCAAGACAGTTAACTTGGCCTGATGACTATTTCTCTTTTAGTACTGGTTTAAACTTTACTAGATATACTTTAAAGAACTACGCAATTGATCCTTATAACTTGCCGAACTTTGATAACGGTAATGTAAATAACCTAAACTTAAGATTGGCTTTACAAAGAACTTCTATCGATCAACCTTTGTTTCCAAGAACAGGTTCTACTTTCTTATTAAGCGCTCAATTGACTCCACCATATTCTTCTTTTGATCCTAATTTTGCTAAGAAAGCAAATCCTTATGAATTATTAGAATACCATAAATGGAGATTCAATGGTGAGTGGTATGTGCCATTAGGAAAGCCAGCTGGCGAAGAACATAACAAGCAATTTGTAATGAAGTTTGCTGCTAAGTTTGGCTTCTTAGGTAGATACAATGAGAGTGTGGGTATTTCACCTTTCGAACGTTTCCAATTGGGTGATGCCGGTTTGAGTAATCAATTTGCTTTATTGGGTTATGATATCATTGCACAAAGAGGTTATCCTGTGTACGAATCTTCTAATCCAAAAATTAATCCTGATCAACAATCTTCTAGACAGAAGTTCACCATGTTTAATAAATATGCTGTTGAATTAAGATATCCTTTAAGCTTGGCAGCAAGTAGTACTATTTATGGTTTAGCATTTTTCGAAGCTGCTAACGGATGGTATAGTATGAAAGATTATAATCCATTTAACTTAAGAAGATCTGTAGGTGTGGGTATGCGTTTTTACTTACCTATGTTTGGTTTATTAGGATTTGATTACGGTGTAGGTTTAGATAGATTGAATTCAACGAATACTTTCAAAGATGCAGGTAGATTTACCTTCATGTTAGGATTCGAACCAGAATAGATTTTTGACGTATCATATATTTTAAATTTTATACAATGCAATTCAAGAAATTTTATTTAATCCTTGCTTTAAGTATTTGCACTTTTGTGGGTCTTCAAGCTCAAAGCCGTTATGCAGTAATTAATACTAAGTATATCCTAGATAAAATTCCAGAATACAAGGAAGCAGATAAAAAATTAAAATCATTAGGGGATCAGTGGCAGGCAGAAATTGATGAAAAGCAAATGGCCCTAGATAAAATGTACAAAAACTACGAGGCCGAGCAATTTATGTTATCGGACGATTTGAAGAAAAAGCGTGAGGATGAACTATTTATAAAAGAAAAAGAGCTTAGAGACCTTCAAAAAAAGCGCTTTGGCTATGAGGGCGATTTGTTTAAAGAGCGCCAAAAATTGGTTAAACCCATTCAAGATAAAGTATATAATGTGGTTCAAAAAATGGCTATCGCTCGTTCATATGACTTCATTTTGGATAAAAGTGAAGGAATAACCATTATATTTGCTGACCCAAAACTGGATAAAAGCGACGATGTTTTAAAAGAATTGGGGATTAATAATTAAGTATAACACAACACAAAAAATAGACAAATGAAAAAAGGTTTCTTATTTGCAGTCATCATCTTAGTTGCTGCTTCTTTCACTAACAGTGCTTCTGCACAAGTTAAAATTGGTTATTTTGATGACCAAAGCGTAATTGCTTTATTCCCTGGTATCCAAGAAAAATTAGATACAGTGTTACAATCTTATGCAAAAGATACTTTACAAGACGAGTATAACTATACTTTAAAAAGTTATCAAGTTAAAGACAGTATCTACAGAAAAGATTCTTTAGAATTAACTAAAAGACCAAAAGCTTTACAATTATCTACTGATGAGTTAAATCAATTAAAATACAAATTGATTAACTGGCAACAATACCAACAAGAGATGATGCAACAAAAGCAAGAGTCTTTATTGTTACCTTACAGACAAAAAATTGCTGCTGCTTTAAGTGAAGTAGTTGCAGAAAATAAATACACTATGGTTTTAAAGGCTGAGTCTTTATCTCCATATGCTCAACCATCTATTGCAGACAACTTAACAATTCGTGTTGCAATGAAGTTGAAGTTAGCTTTACCTAAAGAAGTAGAAGAAGCTTTCAAAGCAGCTACTGGCGGCGCTCCTGCTAAAACAGCAGCTCCAGCTAAGAAAGGATAATTCTAGCACAACAATATTTTTAGTAAGAACCTCGTTGTTATGCAACGAGGTTCTTAGTTTTACATAACGAAACATTTTTATGGCTGCACCCATTGGCGTTTTTGATAGTGGTTATGGTGGTTTAACCATCTTAAAAGCTTTGAAAAAGCAATTACCTGAGTATGATTATATCTATTTGGGAGATAATGCTCGTGCGCCTTATGGAACAAGATCTTTTGAAACGGTATATGAATACACCCTCGAAGCGGTTAAATGGTTTTTTGATCAGGGTTGCGAATTAGTCATCTTAGCATGTAATACTGCTTCTGCAAAAGCACTTAGAAATATCCAACAATTAGACCTGCCTACTTTGGCGCCTAATAAAAGAGTACTTGGTGTGATTAGACCAAGTAGTGAAGTAATAGGTAATTATTCATTGACAAAGCAAGTTGGTATTATGGGTACTTCTGGTACCATTCAAAGTGAAAGCTACCTTATAGAAATGGCGAAGTTCTTTCCAGAAGTGAAAGTATTTCAGCAAGCCTGCCCTATGTGGGTCCCTATTATTGAAAATGGAGAATATGATAGTGAGGGTGCTGACTACTATGTAAAAAAATACCTAGACCAGCTTTTTACCCAATCCAAAGACATTGATGTTGTTTTACTAGCCTGCACCCATTATCCGCTTTTGGAGGCTAAGATTAGGTCCTATGCACCCAAGGGCGTTAGGTTTATAGCACAAGGTGATATTGTGGCCCAAAGTTTAGCCCTTTACCTAGAAAATCACCCCGAAATTGCCCAAAAATGTAGCAAAAACGGCCAATTAAGCTTTTTTACCACCGATAACGAGCAGGTATTCGAACAACAGGGAAGTTTGTTCTTTGGTCAAAAAATTGCTGCAAAACATACAGATTTAGCGTAAAAATTCAAAAAATACCCTATTTTTGCCGTCCTTTCACGGGTAGTGGTATGGTGACTGCTATTAGAAACGGATTTAGAACTAAAGTATTAACATCAAGGGCAATAGGAATATTCCTAATAACCCGATAAAAAAAGTAGAATATGAAACGTACATTCCAACCTCACAAACGTCGTCGTAAATCAGTGCATGGTTTCCGTAAGCGTATGGAATCAGCAAATGGTCGTAAAGTTTTAGCTAGTCGCCGTAAGAAAGGACGTAAGAAATTGACTGTATCAAGCGAGAAAGGTTTAAAATAATTTAAAACCTAACGCAGAAACTTATAATTTTAAAGTCCTCTCGATATTTCGGGGGGACTTTTTTAATGCCCTTAAACTTTCATCTTGTCCACTCATTTTTCTTATCAAAAAAAAGATAAACTTAAAAGTAGAAAGCAAACACAGTTTCTGTTTGCTAAGGGACAATCTATGAATGCGTTTCCTATAAAATTAATTTATATCATTGAAGCATTAGAGCCAGGAACTTTGCAAGCTGGGGTAGGAGCGCCAAGTAGAACCTTTAGAAAAGCTGTTGCACGTAATAGAGTGAAACGTTTATTAAGAGAAGGGTATAGATTAGAAAGACCTGCTTTTGTTGAAGCTACCAATTCCCCAATGGAAAAGCTGCGCGTGAATTTATTTTTCTTATACACTGATGCTACAGTGATTACTCAAAAAGAAATTCAAGAGAAAATAAAACAGTTATTGGGAAGACTTGCCGAAAAAATTAACACCACTAGTAAATCCTAGTATGGAACTATTCAAAAAAATAATGGCTTTCCCTTTTGTTGTATTGATTAAATTTTATCAATATGTACTTTCTCCTTATTTAGGTGGAAGCAAGTGCAGGTATACACCTTCTTGTTCTCAGTATACTATGGATGCTATAAAAAAGTATGGCCCCATAAAAGGTATCTTTCTAGGGGCCAAACGTTTAAGTAGATGTCATCCAGGCGGTGGTCATGGTTACGACCCCGTGCCTTAATCTTATTTCGCTGCAGCGAATCTTTCAGCAACAACTGTCCAATTCACTACATTCCAAAAAGCTGCTAAATAATCAGCTCTTCTGTTTTGATATTTTAAATAGTAAGCATGTTCCCAAACATCTGCTCCTAATAATGGTGTTCCTTTTACTTCAGCCACATCCATTAACGGATTATCTTGATTAGGTGTAGAGCTTACTTCTAATTTGCCGTCTTTTACAATCAACCATGCCCAACCAGATCCAAATCTTGTCATACCTGCGTTTGCAAATTTTTCTTTGAATGCATCAAGGCTTCCAAAAGCTGCAGTAATAGCATCTGCTAAAGCATCAGTAGGAGCTCCACCAGCATTAGGTGCTAAACTGTTCCAGAAAAAAGTATGGTTCCAATGTCCACCTCCATTATTTCTAACTGCTGGGCTAATTGTACCTGCAACTGCCACTAATTCTTCCAAGCTCTTGCCTTCGTTAGGTGTTCCAGCAACAGCCTTATTCAAATTATCTACATATGCTTGATGATGCTTGCCATGATGAATTTGCATAGTCAAGGTATCAAAATGTGGTTCTAATGCTTCGTGTGCGTATGGTAACGCTGGTAAAGTAAATGACATATTTTCTGATTTTATTGATTAATTATTAGATGTCAAAATTACATCTGTTTACTCGCATTTGTTCATCCTCGAATAATTATTTCTTAATTAGTAATTATAACTTAATACAAAGAATAAATACCTATTCCTCGCTCTCGGCTCGCAAGCTCGAACGTTCGCTCGGAATAGTATTTATTCTTTGTCTCTTCTTTCTTTGCCGCTATTTTAAATTGAAGAAATTAAATCATAGATCAAATATTTAACCAAGCAGACCAAATCAATAGAAAAGGCGGTGATAGAACCCCGAGGCCGATATCTGTTCGTGCAGCGAGAGGCAGAGGGGTTGCTATCAACGCCTCATTTATTGCCAAGATGATTTAACTTAATTATCTTTTGGCTTTAAAGAATGCTGTCATCAAGGATGAACATTCATTAGCGAGTATACCACCTGTTATGGTGGTGGCTGGATGGAAGGGATTCTTTTCTGTTACTCTGCGGTAACTGTTTTTTTCGTCTGATGCGCCAAATACAATATGGCCTATTTTATTCCAGTATAATGCACCTGCACACATTAAGCATGGCTCTAATGTTACATATAATGTGGCTTCTGTTAAATACTTTTCTTGTAATTGTTCGCAGGCACTGGTAATAGCTAATATTTCTGCGTGTGCTGTAACATCTTTTAATAACTGCACCTGATTATATGCTTTAGCAATTATTTTTCCGTGCATTACTACTACTGCTCCAACGGGCACTTCATCAACGTCAAAGGCCCTCTGTGCTTGCACGAGGGCCTGACGCATGAATGATTCATGATCTACTATCATGTAAAATTATAATCTTTGAATACGGATATTTCTATACCATACTTGATTGCCATGATCTTGCAATCCAATATGTCCAGTAAATACTTTTCCGAAATCTGGTGATTCACCTTTTGAAAACTTACTGTTCTTGATTAAGTTTTTCCAAGCATCGTCGCCAATTGTTGTAGTAACTGTTGTAATACCATTTAACTTCAAAGTCAATGTGCCTTTCTCGTTAATGATATCTACTAAGTTCCAATCTCCAACAGGTTTTACTGCACCTTCTACACCAGCCACTAAATCATATAAGTTACCTGCTCTATGTTTGATAATCTTTCCATCTGAATGGCCATCGTTATCAAGCACTTGCATTTCTGGTCCTGTATACCAGATGTAGTTATATTTTTTTGGTTCATCTTGTACAAAAAAGATAATACCGCTATTTCCGTTTTTTGAAATTTTCCATTCTAATTGCAAGTGAAAATCACCATAACTTTCATTGCTTACAATATCACCGCCTCCTTTAATTTGCCAACCTTCTTTAATAGAAGGATCTAGCATTAAAGTGCCGTCTACAACTTTCCAAGCTTCTCCTACAGCATCCTTGCCGTAAGTATGCCAACCAGAAGTTGTTTTTCCATCAAATAAAGAAGTCCATTCTTTTTTTTGTGCGTTGATTTGCGTACAAGCAAATAATAACACTAGAGCAAGCAATCGTTTTTGCATGGTGTAGATTTTTGTGAGTAACTAAGCTACTACTTTTTTAATAAGAATATATATTTAATCATCGCTTCAGCATCGTCTTGGCTGATTTGTGGATGTGGAGTCATTGGTACTGCACCCCATACACCGCTACCGCCTTTAATTACTTTTGTAGCTAACATTTTTATATTCTCTTCTGTGTTTTCATATTTTGCTGCAACATCTTTATATGCTGGTCCAATATTTTTTTCAGATGTCTTATGGCATGTTAAACAATCACTTCCAGCTACTAAAGCCAAACCTTTTGTATAATCTGGGTTAGCAGATAAATCGTTACTTGCTGTTGCTGCAGGAGCTGCTGCCGTTTCTTCTGTTTTCTTTGTGTCTGATCCACCACATGCTGCTAAGAATATTACTACAGCCATTGTACCTAAAACCTTTTTCATAATCGTTGTGTTTTTTATTTATTAAATTCCTAATATTTTTTTATTGAATGCTTCGTCAGATCCAGTGCTTGCAAAATCGTCAAATGCCTTTTCGGTTACTTTGATAATATTGTTTTGAATAAACACTGCACCCTCTGCTGCACCCACTTCTGGATGCTTTAAGCAACATTCCCATTCCATTACTGCCCAGCCTTTATAATCGTAGGCTGCTAGTTTACTGAAAATACTTTTGAAATCTACTTGTCCATCACCTAAAGATCTAAATCTTCCAGCACGATCTATCCAGTTTTGATAACCACCGTATACTCCTTGTTTTGCCGATGGATTAAATTCTGCATCTTTCACATGAAACATTTTGATACGCTCATGAAATGCATCAATATATCCTAAGTAATCCATGCACTGTAATACAAAGTGTGATGGATCATATAACAAACAAGCTCTCTTGTGTTGATTTACTTTATCTAAAAACATTTCATAAGAAACGCCATCGTGTAAATCTTCACCTGGATGAATTTCATAACATAAGTCTACACCATGTTGATCAAACTCGTTCAAGATTGGCATCCATCTTTTTGCTAATTCTGTAAATCCGGTCTCTACTAATCCTGCTGGTCTTTGTGGCCAAGGATATACCGTATGCCATAACAATGATCCACTAAATGTTGCGTGCGCATTTAATCCTAAATTTTGTGAAGCTTTTGCTGCATACTTTAATTGTTGTACTGCCCATTCTGTTCTTGCTTTGGCATTGCCACGAACTTCTACTGGTGCAAATCCATCAAACTGTGCATCATATGCTGGGTGCACTGCTACTAATTGTCCTTGTAAATGTGTAGACAATTCTGTGATCTCTAATCCAGCCGCATTTACAATACCTTTTATTTCATCTGCATAAGTTTTACTTTCTGCTGCTTTTTGTAAATCGATACATCTTGCATCCCAACTTGGAATTTGCACTCCCTTGAAACCCAATGATGCCGCCCATTTACAGATGCTTTCTAATGTATTAAAAGGAGCTGCGTCTCCCATAAATTGTGCTAAAAATATAGCGGGTCCTTTTACTGTTGTCATTGTTTTTTGTTTATCCTGCTATTAAATTACATAAGGTGTCCACTTCTTATCTGATTGAGAAGAAGCTACTACATTATCAATAAAGGCCATACCTCTTAATCCATCTTCAATACCTGGGAAATCTAACATTTCTGCTGTTGGTGTGGTACCATCTATTTTACATCCTAAGGTTAATGCAAAGTTGCGATAGATATTGGCGAATGCTTCTAAGTATCCTTCTGGATGACCTGCAGGAGTGCGACAATTATGCGTAGCCATTGGAGATAAATAATGTCCATTGTTTCCACCTGCTCTATAAATTTGAGTAGGCTTATCCAACCACTTTACTAATAAAGTATTTGGTTCATGTTGATACCATTCAACACCACCATGTTCACCATATACTCTTATTTTGATTCCATTCTCTTCTCCCGCTGCAACCTGTGATGCCATTAACACACCTTTTGCACCATTATCAAATTTTAACATCACTGCACCATCATCATCTAATACTCTTCCTTCTACCATGGTGTTTAACTCTGCACATACATCTGTAATTTTTGAACCAGTAACATACTCCGCTAAATGCGCAGCATGTGTTCCGATATCGCCCATTACCGAGCTCTTACCAGATTTCTTTGGATCTGTTCTCCAAGCTGCTTGCGCGTTTCCTTCTCTTTCAGAAAGTTTACTCAACCATCCTTGTGGATACTCCACCCAAACCTTTCTGATTTTACCTAATTGTCCGTCTTTGATCATTGCTTTAATTTGTTTTACCAAAGGATAACCAGAATAAGTATGCGTTAAACATAGTGTTAAGCCTGTTTTATCTAAAATCTGCTTTAATTCCTTTGCTTCTTCTAAAGAGAATGTAATTGGCTTTTCTATCACCACATGAAAGCCATGTTCTAAGGCCATTTTAGCCGGTGCAAAATGCGCAAAATTCGGTGTTACAATAGTTACAAAATCTATACGCTTGTCTGCAGGTAGTGCCGCTTCTGCTTTGATCATTTCTTCGAAAGTCAAGTAGGTTCTATCTTTTGGAAGAAACAATGCTTCCCCTGAAGCCACTGCTACCTCTGGATTAATACTTAATGCACCACAACTTATTTCAATTAAGCCGTCCATATTGGCAGCTAATCTGTGAATGGCTCCGATGAAGGCATCCTTGCCACCACCGACCATGCCCATGCGTAATTTTCTATTCATTGGTTTCTATTTTTACTTTGCAATCGTTTATCAATGTGTCACTATAACACTTTATAATTTACACTATAGCAATTTCCTTATTATTTCTTAAAAAGCCCCCTTTTTTTGAGAAAATATTATAAAAGATTGCAAATTAATTTTTACATTTATAGACTCTAACAAAGTTGCTTCGCTATGCCAAATCAAGTTAACAGACGTAAGTTGATCAAGCAGGTTTTATCAGGCTCTGCAGCCATTGCTGCAGGAGTTAGTTTACCTGCTCCGTTATTCGCTGCTGCCGAAAAAACTAGCAGTGGTGTACTTTCTTTAAAAGGAAATATCAACCACTCGGTTTGTTATTGGTGTTATGGGGATCTTAGCTTAGAGCAAATGTGTTTGGAAGTTAAAAAAATTGGCTTTGGCGCCATTGATTTATTAAAGCCTAGCGAATGGCCTACAGCAAAAAAACATGGTTTGCATTGCTCCATGTGTTATACTGCTGGTGAAACAAGTTTAACAAAGGGTTGGAACAATAAAGCGCATCACGCTTGGTTAATTAAAGATTATCTAGAAGCGATTCCATTGGTTGCCGCAGCAGGTTACACCAATTTGATTTGTTTTGCTGGTAATAGAAATGGTATGGATGACGAAACTGGTTTACAAAACTGTGTAGAAGGATTAAAACAAATTATGCCATTGGCTGAAAAGCATGGTGTGATTATTCAAATTGAATTATTCAATTCTAGAATAGATCACAAAGATT
>Ga0222712_10003154_pt1 | contig 18219 bp, 12 predicted proteins | sample C33_657DmetaG_FD_165043 | JGI IMG/M metagenome (GOLD analysis project Ga0222712, IMG submission 165043) | Estuarine water microbial communities from San Francisco Bay, California, United States - C33_657D | ecosystem: Environmental > Aquatic > Marine > Unclassified | place: USA: California...
CCCCCCAGCAAATCTGGACGGCCGCCTCGTCACAGGACATTTTGTTCTCGCATGATGATAGCTGCCGCTGTTAATGGCCGCCGGTTTGAGGATCATCATCTTCGGCGGTGATTGGTTTTTGTTGCGGCGCAAAACAAATCGCGGCGACACGGAGTACTGGATCCCGGACCCAATCGATCAATATTTTTAATGTAATTGCATTAAGTATCATCCGATAAAATTTTTGATAAAATTCGATGAATTAAGCGTAATTTTTTTATTTGTAGACTATTTTTATTGAATTCTGGCAGCATTGAAAGTATTTCTTGGGGTGTTAAATCTAGAATGAATAATTTTAGGGATTTTTATGACTGCGTTAATCTCATTGACGATCGAAGGTTATCCAGACCTCAAACTCAGGCCATATGCGATTAATGGGACGGAGGAGATGTCCCAACTCTATCAATTCGACATTGATTGTTTGGGCCCTGAGGGTGACGCAGCGGAAGCCCTTGATCTGATTGGTAAACGCGCAACGCTCAGTATCGAGCTAGAGGGTGCGGATCCGCGGGACATCTTTGGGATTATTGATTCGGTTCTAACCTCGGCCCCATCATCCTACGGAGAGCCGCGCTATCGTTTTCGCCTGGTGCCTTGGCTGTCGCGGCTGAATTTCTCCCGCAGCAACCACATTCACGGGACGGTAGGCCCCATTTCTGTGGCTGACCTGCTGGAATCAGAACTCAATAGCGCTCTGCGAAGTGGCGCAGAAGTGGCGGATACCGATCTTCGGCGTTTTGAGCATGAGATGCGTTTCAAACATACAGGCTCCTACCCAAAGCGCGACCATATTACCCAATACGAAGAGACTGATTTCGCCTTCCTCTCTCGGCTCGCTGAACATTACGGCATCTTCTATTTTTTCGAAGCGGCCGGCGGGGTGGAGAAGGTGATTTTCGCGGATGATAATATTTTCACAAAGCCTTTGGAAAAGCACCCGTCTTTATCTTGGCTCCCATGGATAGCGGGCCAGCGCGAGGCGGCGCCTCATACGATTCAGATATTTGAACAACGCTGCGGCCGCGTCTCCGAAAAAGTGTGGCTGCAGGACTACAATTATCGCGAGCCGCACGTCCCTTTGCTTGTTTCATCCGCAGTCGATACGCGCGGGCGTGGCAATTGGGTGGAATATGGGGATCATTACCTTACCCCGGAAGATGGACAGTTCATCGCCCGGCTACGAGCCGAAGAACGCCGGAGCCATCAAATGCGCTGGCAGGGCCATAGCGCCGTGTCGAGCCTAACACCTGGCCGGAGCTTCGTCTTAAGCGGTCATCCATACAGCAGGTGGAACCAGGAATATCTGGTTATCTCCGTTCGGCACGAAGTGCGCGTAACCCTGCCGGGCATCGAAGCCACAGGCTGGGCAGGTTACCGTAACCAATTTGAGGTCATGCAGTTAAGCGTACCATTCCGACCAGCCCGCGTAACCCCCAGGCCACGTATGGAAGGGCTTCTACATGGCCGCATAGATGGCACGAATGAGCGTGACGCTGCAGAATTGGATGATCAAGGTCGCTACCGGGTGCGTATGTCGTTTGATCTTTCAGGCGCACCTGATGGCAAAGCATCTACGTTAGTGCGCATGGCTTCCCCCTTCGGGGGTGATGGCGATGGCATGCATTTTCCGCTTTTCCCTGATACTGAAGTCGTCCTTGGTTGCGTCAACGGCGATCCGGATCGTCTTGTCATCCTTGGCGCTGTACCCAATCCGCGCAACAAGAGCGTTGTTACCGCAGCCAATGCACTGCGGCATCGTCTAGTGACGCGGAGTGGTATGGGGCTTGAAATGGCGACCGATGGTGGCCCAGCCAGCACACAGGCTGCCGACAGCAGCAGTAATGCCGTTGCCACTCAAAGCGCCTATGGCGCTTCGCCTATCTTGCAAACGCAAAGTGCCTTTGGCCCAGCGATTCAGAGCCAAGCAGCCACGGAAGCCCTGGAAAGGCCGCAGGCCATGATGGCCCAAGCAACGAGCGACGATAAAAATTATGCGCGAATCTATGCAACCAGCACCAATTATATTCGCCTTGGCGCGCCACCGCCGGCCGGCGAAGATGTGACACTCACTGACCCCGGCGCGCTAGGGTATCTCAATCAAATCGAGGATCCTAAAATCTTGCCATCGCCGCGCAAGGATTCGCTCTTTAAAGACAAGGTTGGTATTTTTTCTATCGCAAAAGGGCAAATTTACTCACAAGCTTCTGGCGATGTGGCAGTAAGAGCAGGCGGCCAGATGATCCTACATGCAGGCGGAATAGCCGGCATTTCCGCGACTGCTTTGGGCGTTTTCTCGACCTTGGATACTGCGCATTACTCCGGCGGTCTATTCCATATTTTAAGTACCCTCGGTGTCACCATCCACACGGCCGAGAATTTACACACAAAATCTGGAAAAATCGTTGATGAAAGCGATGCGCGCGAAGTCACCATTGCCGAGGATAACGATGTCCTAACGATAGATAAAGGCAATCGTACCAACACTATTAAAATGGGAAATGACAATCTGACAGTAGACACGGGCAATCTTACCGTTGACTTGGGTAAAGGTAACGAGACCCATAATATCAAAATGGGGAATTTTAGTATGACCTGTGATCTCGGGAAAATCAGCTTGGAGGCGATGAGCAGCATCTCCCTCAAAGTGGGGTCGAGTAGTATTACTATCGATCAATCTGGTATCACCCTTAAAGGCTTGCTCGTCACCGCAGAAGCGGACACCACTCTCACCATGAAGGGGCTTCTTGTGGAAACTAATGGCTCTGCCACGAATATCGTCAAGGGCGCAGTAGTGATGATAAATTAAGATGAACAAATCACTCCCAAAACTGGCGGTTCCCCTACCAATCAGCCTAGATCCTTTAAAACTTTCCACCGAAGCACTTGGCCTTGTTGCTGGGGCAAAGTCCGCGGCCGAAGGGCTAGATAGGCTATTGGCCGCAAAACTGACCGAGGATGCGATACGTCTAGTTAGTCACACCCTACCCAAGCGCGAAGCTGTGTGGTGGTGTTGCATGTGCGCGCGTTCGGTGCCGGCCCCCATACAAGAAGTGGTTGATCTAGAGGCTTTGCAAGCAGCAGAGGCTTGGGTAAGGCGACCGAGCGAGGAAGCGCGCCGCGCCTGCATGACATTAGCGCAGAAAACAAAATTCAATAGCCCGGAAATATGGGCCGCTGTCGGTGCATTTTGGACTGGTGGCAGCATGGGTCCAGAATCAGCGCCCGCGATACCGGTACCAGAGCATTTTACAGGCTTAGCGGTACATGGTGGGGTCATGCTTGCCTCGGTTCGACTTCGCCCGGAAAACGCAATGGCACGACTTGGGCGGTTTCTTACTTCAGCGCAAGAAATCGCCAGCGGCGGTGCAGGCGTTATGGCCGTAGAGGAGGCGTGAGATGGGAATGTGCGCAGCGCGCAGCTTTGACATGCATATCTGCCCCATGGTGACGACAGCGGTGCCCCCTATCCCGCATGTAGGCGGCACCATTCTGACGGGCTCACCAACCGTTCTCACTGGAAGTCTGCCTCAGGCAAGGGTTTCCGATACGTGTCTTTGTGTTGGGCCACCCGATACGATCGCGCTCGGTAGCGTCACAGTACTCGTAGGCGGCTTACCGGCGGCCCGCATGGGGGATATGTGTTCTCATGGCGGCACAATATCGGTGGGCTACCCAACCGTGCTGATCGGCTAATGTGTCGACTTTACCGCTTCAGTTTAAGGTGTGTGTTGGCAAGTAGTGCCTTGTTCAGGGTGAAGCATACCTACACAGGTATGTTCCTACGATGTATGATCATATTTGGTGTACTTACCTCCTTTTCAGATATATTGTTTCACGAATTAAATCCGCGCCGCATATTTTGGGGGTTTGAAAGCTGTGTCGCCTGAAGATTTACGCGAAGCAATTGATGCCGGTATGCCGGTTCTTCAACAGAATTTGACTGGCATAGACTTCAATGGTTTTGATTTGCGAAATTCAGTTTTTTTGGAATGCGATCTATCAGGTCGGGATTTTTCGAACGCCCTCCTAGACGATGCCATGTGGACAATGTGTGATATCACCAATTGCCGCCTGGGTAATGCCCCCCGAACTAAGATGATGTTGGTGAAATGTAAAGCTGCGGGAATCGAGGCAAATGGCGCTAATTTTTCAGATATCATGCTGGTTGAGACGTTGCTTGAAGGCGCAAAATTCAGCGGGGCGAAATTCGATCGTACGATGTTTGTAGCGGCAGATCTGAAGGATACAAATTTCTTCAGATCGACTTTTGACACCTGCGTCCTCATGCGTTGCGGTTTGGAAAATGTATCTCTCGCGGACGCAACGCTAACCAATTGTGGGGTTATGGAGGGCGACGCCTCTACCGCGAACCTCACGGGACTGTCCATTGATGGTGGCTTGCTGGCCATGCTTAGCCTGGATGGACGGGATTTTGGTGGTCAGACATTGCGGCGGGTCAATTTTTTGAAATCGTCTCTTGTTGGGGCACGTTTTGATGGCGCTGACCTCACGCAGAGTCTCTTTATTGAAGCAAATCTGGCAGGCGCATCGATGGAAGGTATCAGGGCACCTACATCCATGTTCCTGGGCGCAGACTTGACGCGCTCGCGCTTCAAGAACGCGCTTCTTGATATGTCTAATTTTATGAAAACAAAAGCAGATTTGGCTGATTTCTCGGGCGCCAAAATGGAAATGGTACAGATGGGCGATGCCAGTATGCGTGGTGCGCGATTTGTGGGTACGCAGTTGACCATGGCGGATGCGGCGAACGCATCATTGGACGCCGCCAATTTCACGGGCGCCACTGTCCATCGCTTTAGTCTACACGGTGCAGGGCTTAACGCCGCTCTTCTTGAGGGCGCCCGCGGAAGCCCCCTGGGTACCGATCCACATCGTTTTGCCGCGGAACGCTATATTCCAGCGCCCGTTAACAATTAGGGACGCGCCAGATGCCATTCGTGAATTCAAGCGGCCCAATTCCCGGCATGGATTTCGGCTTCCCCGATGTTTGCAATACGCCTTTGGGGCCTGTTGTAACGCCTATTCCCTATCCTAATTTCACCCTGGCTGTAACCGCCATACCGACACAATTCAAAGTGCTGACCATGTGCATGCCGGCGCATAATATGACAGCCATGAAACTACCAAGTATCGGGGACAATGCCGGCCTTCTGCTTGGCGTTGGATCTGGGCTTGTGATGGGGCCGCAACGCCATTTATTCGGCTCGACCAATCTTTTTATCGGCGGGCCGCCAACAACGAAGCTCCTGAGCCCCGGCGGTCACAATGGTATGTCACCAAATATTCCCGGTATTACGATCGCGCCGAGCCAGATCAAAGTGATGTCACTTCGGTAGAAAAACCACAAGCCGGCTCGATATACCCAGCGGTTCTTGTGTGCCAAAAATAAATTTTTGTACCCCCAGTGAGCCAACACACAACAGGCAGGCACCCAGAAAGCGTGTGGGATTATCTGATTGCGTCATATTAATATTAGTCGTTTTTGGCACATGTTGCGAGCATAGCGTTTTATACAATTAAACATTTCGCTATTTTCATCAGTGTTATTGACCGCTTAACATTCAATAGAAAATGACAACCATATACTGTATTATCCTTGAAATACCATACCGGTTATAGTTTTCTGCTGCACCAAACAGCAACATGTGTATCGCTTGTGGACGACTAAAGGGGGCCAAAAGTGCCTTTAATAATTTTAAGAGGCCGCCTCCCAGGTATGGATCTCGCCTTATCGGATCCTCGCAATGCGTCACTCGCTCCCTTCGCTATGCTCATTCCGCATCCCAATTTCGTACTCGCTCTTAAGGCGATGGTCATTGGGTTCGGGGTTTTGCTTATGCGCATGCCTGAGCATAGTTTGACTTCAATGGAAATGCCAAGCATCGGCGATAAAGACATCATTCGTCTGGAGTTGGCGCCTGGCATAGTTGTGGGGCCGTAGTCGTATTTTTTTGGTTCCCCGAATCTTTGTATTGCCCCTTCCTGTACTAGGCTATTAAGATGCGAGAGGAGCGAAAATGTAAGTAACGTCGGTTATTGCCAGCACCACATTGCTCCAAGCCAGTAACAGTCCTCAATACACGATAACCGAATTATTCGGATTGCGCAGGAGGGTTTATGCCACTCGATCGGACAAGTGAATTTCTTGATTTATCGGAAACGGCCAATCTTTGGGCTGGAATTCTAATGAGCAGCGAAAATAGGCTTGTGGTTCAGGTTCGCGCATTGGAAACAGTCCCGGTCATACGCGCGGCGAGTTGCCTGCTTGAACTCGCGGAAGGCGATACGGTTCTTTTACATGGGCGCTATCCGAGGGTCTATGCAATCGCAGTTCTCTCTCGTGCTGGTGGCATAAATTGTGTTCTGTCGCCAAGCGAGGGAACGAGCCTTGCTATTCATGCAAGAGACATCGAGATAAACGCGCGGCATTCGTTCGCGCTTTGTGCCCCAAAGGCGCATGTCGTCCTGACTGAGGTCACTCTGCAAAGTCGCTCCGCGCAATTTATGAGCGAGACGGTAACCTTGGTAGGCGGTATTCTGCGAACAATAGCGCGTACGATCGAAAATACCGCTGACCGTATGACTGCAGCTTTTGGTAGCCGTACCACTCAAATTCACGATGTTGATATTCTCAAGGCGAATACCAGCATGACAACCGTAGAGGGGATTTCTGCCACTCGTACAGGAAGCATGACGATCACCGCCAAGCATGATGTCAGAGTCGATGCCGAACGAATTTCTCTTGGGTAATTTATTATTTGATGATGAAGACTCCCAGGCCGTCCAAATAGCGGCGGATCATCTGCGCCTGGGTCGACCGGATGCCGCACGATTGATTCTACAAGATATTTTGAAGCGGATACCTCATCATAGCGGAGCCTTAAATTGTCTGGCCGCTGAGGCGATGATGCGCGGTGATGTAAAAAAAACAGAAGAAATTCTTCAATTGGCTTTAACCATTAATCCGCAGGATACTGTCGCGCTGGGTAATCTAGGTAATTTACATCTCCATCATCAGCGTATTGCAGAGGCACGTCTTTGTCTTGAACGCGCCGAAGCTTTGGCAGGACTAACACCAGCGCTGGAATCGCTCCTGATTCACATCCTGTCCTCTGAGGGAGAATTCGATGTTGCCATTTCTTTGCAAGAAAAGGTGCTCGAAAAAAATCCCAAAAATGCAGAAAATCACTATAATCTAGGTGTCTTACTGGCAAGATCACAGCAGCATAAAAGTGCTGAAGAATGTTTCCAGCGAGCCATCTTTCAGCGCCCTGCCTATCGTGAAGCATGGCATAATTTAGGTCAGTTGCAGGCGCGTTCTGGGCGGTTGAAGGAAGCCATTTTTAGTTTCAAGCGCGCACTCCTTCTTTTACCCGGGGATCCAGCGACGATTAGTACACTGGTCGATGTGTTGATCCAATCCGATCGTGCTTCGGATGCTGAAGAAGAGGCGAAGCGCGGGCTCATTGTCACGCCAGGCGCCGTCTTATCAATCCTCGCGTTAGGAAGAGCTCAGTTAGCCTTGGGCCGAAAGCAAGACGCTTTGACAAATTTTGCATCTGCCGTGCGTGCCGCACCTGAACATCCCCTCCCACTCATGTCTTTGGCTCGCGGTTTTGCTGCGCTTGGAAATTATGCCAAGGCCGCTGATGCTGCGATCATGGCTACTAGGCGTCCCGGTGGCACTGCGTTTCGGGATTTCGCCGGCGACCTTCTACTGAAATTCGGCAGATTTTCTGCTGCCTGGCAGGTCCTCGCTGAGGCAACGCCAGATATACCTTCACTCGAAGTCGCAGAAAATTTTATCCAGATACCCGAAGATATACTCCTAGTCCTGTGCTTGGCGCCCCTACTTCGCCTAGCACAAGAGCAAGCTGGGAAGGACGTTTTCATCATTCCACACAACAATACTGTAGTAGCAGGGCGACTGTTATCATTTAGTAATATCATAGAAAAAGTAGCGCCGCCCACCTCCAATATATTAGCACTCGCGCAACTTGGCATGGTCCTGCGACCCGATCCAACCTCAATACCACTTCCCACCCTGGTGCTTGATGAGACAAAGGCCTCAGCATGGCGGCGAGCTCTTGGCGCTCGAGACAAGCCCGTGATTGCGCTTGCATTCAATGGCGAGAATGACGGCGAGCCGCCTCTTGCTGAGATTTTAAAGATCTTGAATTTTCCGTGCACAAAATTAGCCATCTTCACCGGCGATGCGCGTCGGCATCTTGATGTAGATCCTGATATGCTCGACGCTGGACCACACCTGATTGAACTGAGCGATATAGCTGCTGCCATGGCTTCAGCTGATTTTGTAATTGCAGGACGCGGCATTGGAGGGCATCTCGCCGGGGCCTTTGGCTTAAGCGGGGCTGTATTGGTCCCACGCGGTAGCGATTGGTGTTGGGGCGTTGAACATGGCCCAAGCTGGTTTCGGTCTTTGCATAGCTGTCAAGCTGGGGAAACAGGATGGGGACCCGCCTTAGCAGAGTTATCTAACCTGCTCATCAATTTCCAGAAATCTCATTCACTCCGCGTTATCAATGGCGTCGAGGAACGTAATTGATTAGTAGGTGGCTCGAGCTTAATATTTTCAAGCTGAGCGCAGAAAAACCTTATTTTGTTGCAACCAGAAATAAATTTACAAACCAACCCATTCTTACACCCGCGTCCAGTGATCAAGAGGGGGAAAAATGCACAGAAACGCAACTATCCGTATCGGCGCCCTTTTGGCCTACTGAAACGCTCAATAATCGCTATAAAATATTGAAGTGTGTTGCGCGTGGCCGCACCTCTCATGTTTATGCTGCGATCGATAGAGATAGGACAGTAAAGGAGGCAAGGGGACAACTCGTTGCGATTAAAGGCCTCAACCGAAATCTAGCCGTGGATAGTGTCCTAAGGGACGCGTTCTTACGCGAAGCTCATTTTCTTCATACAAATCCGCATGACGGAATTGTTGAGGCATTTCAGACCGCAGATTGTCATAAAATTCCCTTTATTGTACTCGAATATCTCCACGGAACCCGACTTGATTTAGCGCAGATGCAAATTAAAAACTGGAGCAAGATTGCTGCCTTGGGGGCGCGGATCGCAGATGTGTTACAGTTTCTGCATATGCGCGGCATTGCCCATGGCGATCTAAAGCCGTCTAACATCATGCTGATGCCATCTGGTGCTGTAAAATTGATTGACTTCGGATCGGCCCGCGATTGCCGCGGGAATGGTCAAGCTTCGTATCTTGATGGATTCACACCCCAATACGCTACGCTGGAACGTCAAGATGGTTGTGTTGCAGTCCCGGCCGATGATCTGCACGCGCTCGCGTGCCTTACGTATCAATTGTCGATTGGGCGAAACTGTCCTGGGGGTAACGTTATGCCACCAGGGATAGGTGTTCGCGAATGGGCAGCCCTTCGTGGAGCGCTCGAGCCCCGAAGGAGTGCACAACCAATCAATGCACGCGTTTTCGCTGAAACGATATTCGGCCCATAAGGAGGGTAGGCCGATATCATTCGGCGGTTCGCGACTGCCGTCCCAGTATGTTACGCAATGAAACGGGTAAAATATCCGCCTTCCTTATCTCCGCTGCTGCGTAAGGGGTTGCGTTTGATCCCGTTGCTTTCGTCTCTGCTCCGCTTCGAACTCGCGGCGGCTCTCCTGATTAAAGGCCGCCCGATTATACGGCGCATTCGCCGAGTCAGCCACGGCGCGAACTGGTGCCCAATGCTGCGCATAGTCAGCGGGCCAAAACCGATCATTTTCACCCAACGCCAACTCCCGGCGTAATTGGTCTGGAAACCGGTAATCCAGGAAGCATTGCCTAATGCTACGGGTCAGTTCCGGACTCAAATCGTGGCTCAAAGCAAAAGCGCCAGTTGGAAAGGGTACAGATTGCCAGATAACCCGAAAGTCTTCACGGCGAATCTGATGCCGCGTCAACATACGTTCAAATATATTCGAAGCGACAGGCGCAGCATCAAATTCACCGGTTTTTACACCAAGAATGCTCCAGCCAGTTCCTCCCGAGTAGGTAACCCGATAATCCTTATCAGGCGACAGACCGAGTGCGGGAAAGAAAGCGCGTGGAACCAAATTTCCCGAGTTCGAAGTCTGCGTTGCATGAGCGATTGTACGACCTTTGAGGTCAGACAGCGCCCGATAAGTGCTGTCTGACTTCACTATCATCATAACTCGATAACTTTGAAATGCAGTTTCGGTTCCAGGAATAGCAAATGGCACCGCACCCGCGAGATTCACCGCAAACGCCGTTCCACCCGTGGTAAAACCAGAAATATGCAGCCGTCCGGATCGCATGGCCTCAATCTGCGCCGTATTCCCCGGGATCGGTTCTGGAAAAAGACCACCTTGCCTATAGTATATCACGCGTCGTCCAATACATTGGCTTAGATACTCCAAGAACGGCCTCAATCTAATCCTGTAATTCAAACGATCGTCAGCGGGGTTAGAGGCAAAAATTAAGGTCGAAGGATCGCGCCAGTTTTTTGGTTCTGATGGCGGGTCTGCAACCATATTACGATCTTCGTCGCAGTAAGCTTCATCCAGTGAGCCGCGGAAATTGCAATTACTCGCAGCCCCTGCGCTCGGTGGAAAGTGCGCGATCGGAAGCGCCAGGCACAAAAGCACTCCCACGATCCTGACCGAGAGACAGTTACCCAGCAATGACACGACAGGAGATTGCAAGACGGTACAATTTTTCATGTCTATTGACTCTATTATTTCTGCCAATTGATCAATTCAGCATGCCCAAACGTTGCAGCTTTGGGAGGGTTTCCAACTTAAACCGGGCGATTGCTGATTGTGCTTTTTTTGCCATATCATTTGAAGACCCAAAAAATGACATGCCGCTTTCCGCGAGGGTCGCGTATAAACCCGACACATCAAGAAAGCGATCTTTCGCGAGATGAGTTTCGAGAAGAGCGACGTCTAGGGGCGGAATGGAGACGATACCGCCAAAGGCAGGGGCGATCATGGTCACTGGCTGCCCCGGGTGTTTCGTAGCTAAGGCTGCCTTATTGAAGGGGTGAAGGTCCGCACCTGGCGATATCGGCTTCTTTGCATAGTTAACGATGCTCCCAGTTGGTAATGGCCGAATCACATCGACAACGACGAGTGCCATAAGCACTTCCGCCAGATCGGCTGCGTCGATACCGAAGGAGGCTTTCTTGGATAGCTGCATGAAAGATAAAGATTCGTCGGCTAAGGCATCCAGAATCAATGGGATCGGTGCCAAGCCTGTATCAATTTCAATTCCTTCCGACACGGCGCGCTGTGGTACAGCTTGACGCGTAGTCGTCAATGCAAAATGGAAATTTTCGAGCATTCTCTCCTTCGTCGTAAAATCGTCCGCCTTCAAAAATATATCGGCGCGAAATTGTCTATTGAGACATATGTCGAAAAGCACTTCACGCCGTATTCTGTCTTTTTCTCTATCGATTTCCTGGAGCAACTGGGGCGGCAACCCTTCGGCGTGGAGGCGATGCGCCAGAATGCAGGAACTAGCCCAAGTCAGGCCAGCGCCCCGCATCGTGTCTGCAACCTGTTTGATCGACATGGGCTCCCATTTGTCGGCCAGATATTCATGCGCCATATAGCGAAGATCCGCTTTATCAGCGGTGGCGATAACTTGTTCAGCTACGGGGTGTTTTTGAAAAAACAAGCCATCCGCTTGAGATAAGCTACGTAATTGGTTCAACGCCTGCGGCAGCAGCACCCCCAGATTTTCCGTTTGACCATCTTCGAGAAGATCCAGGCACATTCGGCGAATGGCGCCAAGTGATACAGCACCCGGCATTGCATTGTAGCTGACGTAACAAAGGCCGCCCGGTTTTAGTCGTTGTGTGACTAAATTGAGTATCCCCTCTCTCACCTGCTCAGGCACCCAAGCCCAGACACCATGCATCGAGATGAAATCCAGTGGCGGCAGGGATAAGGGGTCGAAATTAGCCAAATCCACGGCCATAAATATTGCGTTCTTCAGGGTGGCTCTCTCGGCAAAGGCACGGGCCGCCAGGATATGGTCCACCGATAGGTCCAAGCCCCAGACTTGGGCATCCGGATGAAGAGCTGCAATGGCGGAAGCCGTGCGGCCCTGGCCACAGCCTAGGTCACAATAGGTGAACCCCCCACTCAGATCTGGCGACGGCAGCCCAGCAACAGAACAAACGTATTTGAGATGCTCCGGCAACTGCAGACCACAAAGGAAATCTGGATAGGGCACATCTAGCATGCAGGTAGCGAGCCTTTCGTGTTTTTCACGAATGGAGGTGACTTTGCAGCAATATGGCCGATTTTTTGCTAAATAGTGAGATACTTAATTATTTGTTGCAAACTTTTTTTCTTCGTGGAAAAAATATTTATAAAAAACCAGAAATATATTGCTCGCTCTATGGATCGAATTAATCAATCGTCGTTTAATACTTCAACATTGAACCGGAGAATTACTATGGTTGCCATTGATCTTAAGTCTCTCGTAGCGCGATTGAGCTCCTTGTGCCGTCGCCAGTTGGAGGCGTCGGCGGGGCTAACCCTTTCCCGCTCGCATTACAACGTTGAAATAGAACATTTTTTGCTTAAATTAGTCGAGACGCAGAGCTCTGACGCAGCCATTCTCATCACGAAGCAGGGTATCGATATTGGCCGCGTACAGGCTGAATTGACCCGGGCACTTGATAAATTGCGCACAGGCAATGCGCGCGCGCCCGCTCTTTCACCAGATATTGTGACTTTGGTGCGGGAAGCCTGGATGTTGGCTTCTCTCGAAGGGCGCGGCGCATGCGTGCGCTCAGGCCATCTTTTGGCGGCCTTGCTGACCGATGAGGCCCTGATGCGGCACATCAAGGAAAGCGTGCCGAGCCTTATGGAAATCTCTGGCGATGCTTTGCGGCGTGGCGGCTTTGAAGCGTTGACCGAAGGCAGCGAAGAATCCGCCGAAGCCGGTATCGCCTCCGCGGCAAGTTCCTCCGCCGGTGGTGGTAGTGCTTCCGATACGCCGCGCAGCGGTGGGCCGCTTGAGCAATTCTGCACAGATCTCACCGCGCAAGCGCAGGCAGGCAAGATTGACCCCATCCTTGGTCGTGATGGTGAAATTCGCCAGGTGATCGATATTCTGACGCGCCGTCGGCAGAATAATCCCATCCTGACCGGCGAACCTGGCGTTGGTAAGACGGCAGTGGCAGAAGGCTTGGCATTACGTCTTGCCTCTGGCGATGTGCCGGAAGCCCTGCGCCATGTGCGCCTGATGTCTCTCGATCTTGGGCTTCTGCAGGCTGGCGCTGGCGTGAAGGGTGAATTCGAAAATCGCTTGAAGGGCGTGATTGAGGCTGTCAAGTCATCACCCACACCGATCGTGATGTTCATTGACGAAGCCCATCAATTGATTGGTGCCGGCGGCGCAGCAGGCCAAAATGATGCGGCCAATTTGCTGAAGCCGGCGTTGGCGCGCGGCGAATTGCGGTGCCTCGCGGCGACAACTTGGGCCGAATATAAGAAGTATTTTGAAAAAGATGCGGCGCTAACAAGGCGCTTCCAGGTCGTGCAGGTTGGTGAACCTGACCTTTCCTTGGCTCAGGCCATGTTGCGCGGCTTGGTCAAGACGCTTGAAAAGCATCACGGCGTGCGCATCATGGAAGAAGCGGTGGAAGACGCGGTGCGCCTTTCGGCCCGCTTTATTCCCGCTCGGCAATTGCCCGATAAAGGCGTGTCTTTGCTGGACACAGCTTGCGCGCGCGTGGCCATGAGCCAAGCCGCAGAACCGGCCCCCATCGAGGATCGGCGCCGACGCCTAGATCTTATTGCGACAGAATTGGGCGCGCTTGCCCGTGAAGTCGCAACAGGAAGCGACCATGCAGCAAGAAATATAGCTCTGAACGACGAACGCGCCAAGGTTGAAGAGCAGCTAGCGGCGCTCAAGGCCCAATGGGAAGCCGAAAAGCTCCTTGTCGCCCGCATTCAGGAACTGCGCGATCAAATCGAAACCGGTGAACCTGGCGAAGAACTGCTGGCTGATCTTGCTGCCACTGAGACGGAATTGCACAGTTTACAGGGCGAACAACCCCTGGTGCATCCGGTAGTGGATGGCCAGGCTGTCGCCGAAGTTGTTGAAACCTGGACCGGCATCCCCGTGGGTCGCATGGTCTCCGATGAGATCAAAACCATCCTGACTTTGAAGGACACTCTTGAGGAGCGCGTGGTCGGCCAACCGCATGCTTTGTCCGCCATTGCGCAGGCCATTCAGACCAATCGTGCGGGTCTGACAGATCCACGCAAACCGATCGGCGTCTTCATGTTCGCCGGCACTTCGGGTGTAGGTAAAACCGAAACTGCTCTGGCCGTTGCCGATTTGCTCTATGGTGGGGAACAGAACCTCACTGTGATCAACATGAGCGAATTCAAGGAAGAGCATAAGGTATCGCTGCTCATGGGCTCGCCCCCTGGCTATGTTGGCTATGGCGAAGGCGGAATTTTGACCGAAGCCGTGCGGCGTCGCCCCTATTCAGTGGTGCTGCTGGATGAAATGGAAAAAGCCCATCCTGGTGTTCAGGATGTCTTTTATCAGGTGTTCGACAAAGGCCAGATGAAAGATGGCGAAGGCCGGGATATCGATTTCCGCAATACCGTCATTATCATGACTTCCAATGCCGGCACGGAGACGATTTCCCGGCTTTGTGCGGATCCTGAAAATCGTCCTGAACCAGAGGCGCTAACGGAAGCCTTGCGGCCGGATTTGCTTGCTTACTTCAAACCGGCCTTCCTTGGCCGCTGTAATGTTGTGACTTTCTATCCGCTGGCAGATGATGTGCTACGCTTAATTATCGGCTTGCAGTTGAAGCGTATTGCAAAGCGTCTGCGTGAACATTACGGCGTGGATCTGAAGATCGACGACACCGTGACCGACAGCATCGTCTCCCGTTGCCGCGAAGTTGAAAGCGGCGCGCGCAATATCGAAAATATCCTCAACCGCACACTGTTGCCGGAATTGTCTAGCCGCATTCTTGGGCGGCTCGCTGACGGAAATGAAATTGGGCATGTTGGGATTAGTGCGGAAGAAGATGGCAGCTTCCGCTACGAAGTCGCCTGATTTTCGCAAACACGCACATGGTCCCGGTCATGTGCGTGTTTGCTTTTCGCGGGACTGTTGGGAGTTCCCCAAACATAAAATTCATCAGTCTGTCCCGAATAATTCAAATGAAAAATAACCCAGGGTAATCCATCATTTTTAATGAGGCTGTGAAGCAGAATTTACGCGCCCATGGTAACATCAATAGGATGCATTATTCGAAGACTTGTGGCACGATAAAACATTAGCTTTCTAGATCCGGGGAATTGGCCCGCACGACTTCGAAGTGTTCGATGCCCGCCTAGCCTGCTGCCGGTCATGGCCTCCTCCCTTTCAATATTTGCGGCCTTGAGCGATTCAATCCAGCCCAGCCCAAAATGCCGTTCAGGTCGCCCGGCATGCAGGGAACGTCTTTTTCTTCAAGGCGCAGGCGGACCAAAGCCGCAACGCGCGTGACGGTAGGAAAACTGAACTTCAGCCTCCATCAAGTCTAGATCGCCTTAGGCGACTGAACACGTATGGCCAGTTTGCCGGGAGCAAGATGAGTAATGTGATGCTGCCATGCCCACTTGATCCATTGCAGCATCGCGGCATTTAACGGTTGAGGTTGGAGGTATTGGGCATTATCAGGCCAATACCTTACTCTCCCGATCCAGGATTGTATTCATCAGGTTTGCGCCGGTAAAATCGGCCTGCACGATATCTACTCCATCCATATCGGCTTGGGCTAGATTAGTACCGAAAAAATTAGCCCGCGTGAGCAGTGCGCGGCGTAATTGCGCCTGAAACAGATCCGCACCCGTGAAGTCGGCGCCATCAGCTTCCATCGCGCCCATAGATGCGTGGCGCAGCCGTGCCCGCAAGAACGAAGTCCCGGTAAGCTTCGCCTCTGATAAAGTAACCTTCGGCAAATTGGCGCCTGCGAAATCTGCCCCGGCCAGATTGGCCGCATGAAGTGTTACGTTGCGGCCTTGGGCTCGTCTGAAGCGAGCATTTAGTAATTGGCCAAGTAGCACTGCAAAATTATCCAAATGTGCATCACGGAAATCCGCCCCCTCCATGGGGCAATCCACAAAGGCGCAGGTATCCATGCGCACCTTGGCTGCGCGCAAATGGGTAAGATCGCATTTCATGAAAATGCAGCGTTCCATCACAGCGCCACTGAAATCAGCGCCAGAGAAATCACATTCCATGAAAATATTGTCCAGGATTTCGCCCCCGGCAAAGCTTATCCCAGGCAAGCGGCACTTTATGATCATGGCCTTGGCCAGGCTGGCGCCGGACATATCCACCGCAGTGCCATTAATCTCCATCCACATGCCATCGGCGAAACGCGCGCGGCGGAACCGCGCCTGATCCAATTTTGCGCTGGAGAAATTCGCCCCTTCCAGATTGGCGCCTGATAAATCGGCTGCGGTCAGATCGGCGGCCGTGAAAACAGCGCCTTTCATGGTGGAATTAGTGAAATTCGCCCCGGGCAATTCTGCCCTTTCCCAGAAGCTTTCAGTTAAATCAACGCCAGGCAAAGCCAAGCCTGGCATTTTTACGCCGGCGAAATCACGCCCCGCCAAACCCTCAGAATTCGCGCTTAATTCTTTTATCAATGCGCCCAGGCGTTCGGCAAAAGCGGGATCCCAGGAGAATTCTTCCGGGGTGGGGGCGGGTGACAGGCGCCGCAGATCAGCGAAGGCAGCGCCACTGGCAATGTCTTCAATTTGTTTCTTCGCTTCCGCCAATTTGGCTTCAACCTCTGCCTTGGTCGGCGGGGCGTGGCTGATGCCGGCAGGGGTGAATCTTTCCGTGATCGCCTTGATGGCCTCCCCAGGCGGCAAATGTGCCAAATCTGGGAAGGATTTACCAAGGCCTTCGCTGATTTTCTTTTTTGCCTCATCCAATTTTTCGGTGATGGGTGTGGCGCCGGCCGGCGCGTCACCAAACTCGGCGCCGGACAATAGGGCATCCAAATCCGGTATGCTGGGTTTGCTGCCCTCCGATCGCCTTGCGCGGATTGCTTCACGTGCCGCGTCCGTTTCTGACGTGCCATCCGCAGGCAAAATGGCTGCGGGATCATCCAGCACAGAAAGGTCCGGCAATTCCATGTCGTTGAAGGCCTTCACCGCCGGGTGGCGGCTGACATCACGGCGCAACCGGGCTTCCAGATCCAACCAAACGCTTTCCCGATCGGGCGCTGGCCTTGATAGGGCTGTGGTGATCTTCTCTCGCGCCTCTGCGCGTATCTCATCTGGCGCATCTTTGGGCAGGGCGCGGGCCAGCAGTGCATCTACATCGCGCGCCGCGCGGATTTCCGCCGCCGCTTCGAGCATTTCCGGTGGTGCTTCAGTCAGCGGCGCATCACGATTTTCTGCAGCGGCCAATAAATGGTCCAAGCCTTCCACACCCAGCAGCGCCGCCGGGCCACCGCTTCGCACCGCCTCAGCCTTACTTTCCAAATCAGCGAATTGCTTATCGGCGAATTCCCAAATCTCGCCGAGGTCAATATCTAGTTCTTCGATATCTTCTTCCGTTACAATGGGGAAATCCGGCAATTCGGGGGGCGGGGACCGCGGCAAGGCGCCTGGCTGCAACCCTGCTTGGCGTTCCATTTGCTTCAGAATCACTTCTTGCGCCAGAGCGGATTTTGCGACGATTTCCGCCCGCTTGCGTTTGCGCGCGGCTTCCCGACGCGCAATTTCTTCCTTCGTGCGTTCTGGCTTGAGCGGGCTTTCACGCAATAAATAATGCGCTTTGGTCGCTTCATCTGTGCGTAGGCGCAATTGTTCTTGGTAATGTTCCACAGCGCGCGGCGGATCCGAAAGCCTTTCGTAACCCATCATGACCGTGGCGATATCCTTGCCATCCGGATCGGTCACAGGATGCAGGCCGCGATAAATCAGGCAGCCAAGCCCCGCATCGGGCAATAGCCACACGGTATCAATCCGCATGGCGATTTCATGGGCCGAGATGACGCCTTCCGCATTGCGCTGTTGGACGAAACTGCGCACCCGCATGCCGGGCAGGCGGCTGCGCCAAGGTTCGGGGTTTTGCCTAAACCCTGCCAGGATGATTTCTTCCTCACCGCT
>Ga0222712_10003155_pt1 | contig 18215 bp, 15 predicted proteins | sample C33_657DmetaG_FD_165043 | JGI IMG/M metagenome (GOLD analysis project Ga0222712, IMG submission 165043) | Estuarine water microbial communities from San Francisco Bay, California, United States - C33_657D | ecosystem: Environmental > Aquatic > Marine > Unclassified | place: USA: California...
CTCTTGGTTGTCTTCCTGCATTAACACGATTGTTTCTACCACCTTGACGATCTCTTATCTGTACTCTAACACTCCAAACTTGAGGTCTTTGAACATTTACAGTCGCCCTATAACTAGATGGGTTTCTAGAATCAACTGGTCTCTGCCAGTTTCTTGGTTGTTGAAAATTATTTGGTTGCTGATAAGGTATTCTATTTCTAAAAGAATAAGGTCTTCTAAAGTTTCTTGGTTGCTGATTATTTAAAGGTACTCTTACATCAACTGGAACTCTTGTATAATTTGGTTGTTGAACAACTCTAGGTTGCTGAGCATTAACTAATGTTCTAAAGTTAACTAATTGTCTATATGCAGATCTAAATGAATATGCAATAGGAACTCTACTAGGTGTACGGAAAGGACTTGAACCGGCAGAAGCAGTAAATTGATTAAATGATGCCCCAGCACTATGTGCATGTGAAGGAATTTGATCTATAGTTAAAGTTGTATCTCCAACTGTTCCTCCAAGAGCAACATTAGTATCCGATACAACAGTAATTGGGTTAGAAGGAAATGTTGAAGTAAAGGGATTAAGTCCTAGTGTAGATCCTCCTGTTAATCCAGAAATAACTCTAAGAGCAGTATTATTAATATTAACTAATCCAGTTTCATCTGTAGTTACTTGAGTCCATCCAACTGGAGCAGATGCTTGATAAAATACTTGTTTTGTATTTTTAGGAATAATTCCATATTTTGAAGTTAATTCTGTACCATTTCCAAATATTATACCATCTGAATTAATTAATGACATTAGATATTATCCTCCCTCAGTTAAAACTACAAATAATTACATCAATATATTGAACTCTCAAATCAAGTGAAGATGTAAATGGTGCTGCAGATCCAGTAAATGGGTGACTATGTGCTTGTCCACCACCAGTATTGCCAGTATTAGGAGAAGCCGTATTAACAAGTCTACCAGAAACACCGGGAGATCCAGGACTTACAGTAACAGATGATCCTGCAGCATGTGAGTGTGATGGTATCTGTTGTGTTGTTAAAGTAGTATCTCCAACAGTACCAGCAGCGGTTACACTACCGCTAATACTTTTTGTTAAAGATGGAAATGCTGTTGTAAAACTTATTCCACCTGCTCCAGATACACCACCATAACCGAATCCTCCACCAGTTCCACTAACAACTCTTAATGCTTTATCATTATGAGATGTTAGTTTTGTCCAACCTGTCGGTGCTGCTGCCTGATAAAATACGGCAACGCTATTTTGGGGAATAATGCCGTACTTTGAAAATAAAGATGTAGAATCAGAAAATTGAATTCCAGATACATTTAGAATTGACATATTCAGTACAAACCTTCTAGTTATTTATGCTTAAGCGAATTGTTCACTCGATAAATTAAAAGCAATAGATACTCTTTCAGAATTAGTGCGATTTGGAGTTACAAAATGTAGTACATGAGATGGGAGTAAGTATAATGTTCCAACTTCTGCATTCAAATCATATTGCGTGTATTCAAATTTATGTTCATATAACCCACAATGTTGAGATCCATCTTGTCTAAGAATAGATAAATTTCCTTGATCTCCATTAGATGAAACTTTAGGATAATACAATGCTATTATTTGACACCCAGGATGAGAATGAACTGCGTTATAACAAATTTCATCATTTATATTAATCCACCATTGACATCCATTCTCTTCAAAGAATACATTAAGATCATGCTCTTGGCATACATCATTTGCTGCAAGTACTGCATTAAATGCTAAAGTTTGAATATTTGGTGTTAAATCTTTTCTAATATCAAACAAAGAATATATCTGACTTTGCCATCCTCCAATGTTAGATTTTTTAACTCCTTTTGGATCTTGGGTTTTTAATTCATAACACTCCTGAAGGATTTTATCATTATCAATATCCAACTTAAAAGAAGCAAAAAAAGTTGGAAAAATAATATCAAAATTAGTATCTAATACTGGTATTTCTTTATATTTTGGAGCAAATGGTATATCTATTTTTTTATTGTGAGAATGATTCATTTTATTATCCTGTATAAAATTCAGATCTTTTATCTGTAAAGAAAAATACTTGATTTATTCTATAATCAGCGTCTTTATAGTTATCTGCAAACCATTTTGTACCATCTAGATACATACCATGCCAAAATTCAAATCCATCAAACATAACAAATCTATTATATTTTGCTTTTATTTTTAATAATACATCCCAATTAGATTTAGGAGTCCATGGATCTTCATGCTCTGGTTTTTGGTGCATTTTTACCATATCTTCATATTTTGGTCGGTAAATATAAGTTCCATCATATTCTTCTCCATCGTAATCATTAAAATAACAAATACCATTATATCCAGTATCATGGTGAGGCCACCAATAATTATCAATATAATTATTATTTTTACATTTAGAGAATCTAGTGTAGTTAGTAACTATTTCAGTATAACTTGATGGAGATTGACCACATAATTTAGATAATTTTTTATATATTTTTTCCATCCCAATATGATCAATTTGATGTCTACGATCTTCAAAATCTTTTGTATTTTTAGATGTTTTGTAAGGATCCCAATCTGGACCATATTTCCAAAGAGGAGGTTCTTTACTGTTAAGATAATTTAAAACAAGATCTGGATACTTATAAAAATTATCCATGTAATAAAGTTGAGTACCATTTTCAAAGTCAAGAACTTTCATATTTGAAAAATCATTCAATTCAAATATCCATTCCCTTTCAGTATCTACTTGCATATCAATTAAAAATTTCCTCTAATTTTTCATCATCAATACAAAAACCAAAAACCCATAATATTCTATTTACATCCCCAACAATATTGGTTACTTTATGCTTATGTTTTGATACAATATACATTAAAAGATCACCTTCATCAACAGGAAATTGATTTCCCTCAATAATTGTAATTCCTCCAGAAATACAATTTTTAGTTATAACATTGCAATGAAGTGTATTTGTACCTTTAATATAAACTGGATCAATATGTTCTTCAATTAAACCAGGAGAAAATCCTATACCATTTACAATACCATCATAAAAAGATGGAGGATGATGGTAATCATATAAATTAAAAAATTGTTTTATTCTTTCCTGTATATTATAACATTCTTTTGGATAATTTATAACTATTCCAGTTTCTTTTACCACTAATTCATTATTCATCCTAGTAGTAAATCTAGTACCAGGATTATTTGAATCCATACATGCATCGTCAAAATAATGATTTTGCCAATTATTAAGAGTCCAATTATTTAATGCATGTATTTCATCTTCAAATAAAAAATTTTTTATAACTTGTGCATATAGTTTAGACATCTTCTGACCCTAAAATATATTCAGGTAAAATCCCACTATCAAAAGAAACCTCACAGTCACCTTCTGGTTCATAAAATTGCATATTGAAAGATAAAATTATTCTTTCCTCATCTGTTTCACATGGATTAGTATAGTGATATAAAAATGCTGGAAAAACAATCAGAGATCCTTCTCTGATTCCAGGAGGCATTTCGTTATGTGGAGATATTGGACAGTCTGAATCAAGAGGATTTAAAAATACTGTAGGTGTGTGATGCTTAGGATCAAATTTCATAAACAAAACAGCACTCAATCCTCTAATTCCATGATTATGTGTAGAGTGAAATTTTCCTTTTGTACTTCTTTCAAACCAAGAATTTTCAAGTGAAATTCCAGAATCATATACAGAAGAAATTACATCTAGTTCTTCACTTAATACATTGTCTATAAGTTCTGATAAATCTTGATGCTTCTGAGAATCAAAATTAGCATGGTAATCTGTTTCTACATCAAAACTAGACCTACCACTTTTCTTAAATACTTTTGAATCGGATATTCTATTCTCATACATATCCCAAAAGTATTTCTTTTTTTCTTCCCAATTTTTTACCTTAAGATGTAATAAAGGAACTGAATAAAGAGGAATTAAATAGTCTTTACTATCTCCATTGAGTCCAATGTCGAAATATTTACTATGAGGAAGCATTTTTTAATAATTAAGTCAGTGTTTTTATTTATTATAAGGGATTTTGCCTTACTTTACAACCTTCCAATCATGATCATCATTAAGATTCATCCAAAATTGATATGATTTATTCAGAGATTCTAAGAAAACTTTATTATCTTTTTCCATAATAACTCTGCAAGAATGAAACTGATCCATAAGATCAGAAAATTTAACTTTTGCTTTAAATGAAAGAGGGCTAACGCAAATAAACTTGGTTTTCATGAGTTCTTAAAGTTGTTTGTTCAAACCTGACAAAGCAGATTCTAAAGGGTTTGGGGGTGGTCTGTCAAGTAGTCTTGGAAAAGTTCTTTTTCCATTTTAAATGCCTCCTTTTCCCAAGGAAGGTCATCATAATCTACCTCAGAGTAATCGACACCCTTCCAAAGTGTCATAGAACCCTTATCTCGGAGATATCCGCGAACATGTTGTTGAACATGCCACATTTCATGGAGAATTGTTTGCAAATAATCCTCAACTGTGAGATAATTATGTATCTCTATGAGGAATGCCCTTGGTCTAGAATCACAGTCTTGAACTGTGCAAAATCCATATCCACCATCGCGTAAAAGACCACGATGATGAACTGTAATATCTAATTGGTGTCTAGGAAGATACTTCTTTAGAAACCAATCAATGACATTGAGACAGTGCTTTTTGCGAGCACGATGACCAGTAATTTCGATGTAAGAGCGCATAACCAGTGGATAAACCAAATGAATGAAGACACAAAAAGAAGTCGCTCAGACCTTGAGTACATGCATTTACCATGTGCAACTGCATGTATTCTACTAGATCTGAGCGACCTTGAAGGTCGAAGTGGACAGTTTAATAAGTGCCCGCGTCGATCACCACTCTCTTCAGTTGTAGGTATGTTCCATCATCTTCTAGCAACCTTCTTACACCAGAAGTAGAATTTATAACTAAACCTTTAGATTCTAATTCAGAATATCCATTTACAGTTAATATATTTGGATTAGATTCTGTTACATCAGTTGCGATAGCAACTCTTCCTACAGAATTATCCCAGAAAACAGATGCTTTCTTAGATGTGTTAAGACCCACATTATAATAATTTAAAATCACACCTGCGTCATAGTTTGTAGTAGTATTAGGACCAATTAGAGTTCCAAGATTATTAGGATCTTCTAAAAGTCCAATATTAATAAGGTTATCCTTTATTTTAATATTTTCATTATTAAATACTGCATCAATTCCATTAAAGAATACACTGTTTGCAGTTAAGTCACTACCAATAGCAACATTACCAGAAGGTGCTTCTAATGTAATACAAATTGTTCCATCAGCACCGCGAATATCATCTCCATTAACTTGAATATCTCCTTGGAAGATAGTTTTAGTATTATCTTCCATTTCAATATTGACCAGACCATTTGCTGCTCTGATACTGTTTCCTTTAACTTGAAGGTCTCCTTCAATAATAGTTCTACTTCCATCAACTAAAGTAATATTAGTAGCACCTGTTCCTGCTTGGATAGCATTTCCTTCAACTCTTAGAGCACCAGTAACACTTGTTAAATTATTACTGTCCATTAAAATATTTACACTTCCATCAGAAGCATAAATTTCGTTACCATTAACTTGAATATCACCAGCAAAAATAGTAAATTGGTCATTGAGCATTGTAATATTTGTTTGCCCACTACCAGATCTAATATCATTTCCACCAACAACTAAATCTCCAAATACAGTTACAGTTTGATTGCTATTAAGAGAAATTGCACTTGCCCCATCAGAGGCTAAAATTTGATTATTTTTTAATAAAAGATCACCATAAAGATGAGTTTGATTATTTCTTATGGAAGCAATACCAACTCCTTGAGAACCAATATCTACAAATAATGCATCTCCAAATAGATTTGCAAATTGAACAGTTTCATCAAAAACAAATGCTGTTGTAGAACTTGTTTTAATTGTATTTCCTTCAAACTGAATATCTCCAGCAAATATAGTATTTGTATCATCAACTAATGTAATATTAGTATTTCCAGTGCTTGCTTGAATTTGGTTTGCATTAACTTGCAATCTTTCAACATGAAACTGGAAATTGTTAAATGTTGCAATACCAGAAGGACTAGGATTACCTATATTAATTGCTTGGGCATCACCAAAAGCATCAAGATTTAATACATTACTATTAAGTAAAGAAAATCTTATGCTTGAATCTCCAGGATCAGCATCAATTCTTGTTCCAAGTACTGATAAATTTTCTCCAACATAAAGACTGCTTGAAATTGGGTTGTAGAAAAGTCCATTGTTTACAAATAACTCTCCTCCAACAGCAGTTTGTACTCCAGATTGATTTAATAATGGGAAATAATAATTATCGTTTAAAAGTGCTGCTTTTATGTCTACATTTCTTGCTTGAATAGATGTTCTAGCAACACCATTAATTGGAGCAGGTGAAGTGAATGTTACAAGACCAGCAAATATTACATTTCCAATACTCGTCAATTCTCCATTGATATTTAAATCATCAACTGTTGATATGCCAGTAATATTCATTCCATCGGTGGAATCAATAGGTTCGTTAGTTACCTTTATTCCTTCAAAAAAGTTTACAACTCCATTGAAATCTCCACCATTTAAAGAATCAATAATATTGAAGTATCCAGCATTCCATCTTGAAGTTGATCTACCTATAGCTGCATTTCCAGAAGGAACTAAATCACTAACAATTACAGATGCAATTCTTAATTGAGTTGTACTAGTTGATCCAATATTAACTTCACTGCGAAAATCACATGTAGTTAAGAAATTAGATGTACCTAAACTTCCAGTATATCCAATCGTAATGTATTCAGAGACACTTAATGCAGCACCAACAACTAAGGAATCACTAAAAGTTGCAGATCCATCAACTTCCAACTTGAAGTTTGTTGATGCAAGTCCAAAAGGTGTTCTACCTCTTGTTGGAGCCTCACTTGTTTCTCTAATTACTAGTCTATCGTCGAAATTTGATACTCCACCAACAATAAAAATTCCATTGTTAAATTTTGTTTGTTCACTTCCAGAAAATGTTACAAATCCTCCAAAATCTGCATTAGAATAAAAGGTAACAAAATTATTTGATGGTTGAATATTTCCAATGTATTGCTTACCAAAAACAGTATCAGAATTAATTTCTACAAATCCACCATCTGCAAAAGTTGAAAAACCAAGTACATTTAAATTCTCAAAATTCGCATTACCTAGAGAATCAATACCAATTGCTGTAGTATTGGCAAAGGAAACTGCACCGTTGATGGTTATTCCACCATCCATGTCAACGCCACTTAAAAATCTTGCCGGACTAAAGACAATTAAAGATCCTTGAGGATCCAATCCACCATCTACTCTAGAATTATAATCTCCAGTTGATCCACCAACAGCAACACCAAAATTTGCAGAAATGTCTGTTTTAACACCAATTGTTCTAAGACTGTCTGCAATATCAATATATGATGCAAATTGAGAAAGTTCCCTATTATTTCTCATTTATTTACCTATTGGGACTACTTATACTTTATTTATGGAATGCTAAAAGTAAAAGTTTATGGTGTATAATAAGGTCCGTATCTAGATCTAGTAGATTGAAAATTGTAAAGTATTTGGGCATCAGTTAATTCAACATCATAACCCATAACAATAGACATTCTCATAATACTTGTATTTGGAGTATTCCCTGCCCATTTCAATGGAACTGTTGAACCCAAACCACCACCTGTGTAACTAGTTATTGTAGATGTTATGCTTCTGTATGGAAAATCATCTGGTGTAGTAGGAGTTAATGGAACATGAACAGTTAATTTTATTCTATCTGCTACTGGATTTAATGAAAGACAATAAAATATCCAAGTATTCAATGGAGATGGATGAGAAACTTCATTAGCAATACTTATAATATTAGAAAGTGCTTCTGATGGTCGTTCAATTACAACATTGTAATTATAATTTCCAGGAAATCCTGTTCTAAGAGTAGAAATTTGCCAATCAGTCGCTAATAATCCTCCACTATCTGCACCGACAAGATCATATCCAAATTCTGATAGATAACACCAAAACATAATGGTTGCTGGACCAGATCCAAATATGTTACTGGCAGCACTTGGCCCTGTTAAATTATCTGTTAATGCATCAAATTGAATATAACTACCTAAACCCGCATTAAGTCCAGAATAATTACCAGTAGATCTATATGAATAATTTGGAATGAGATTTGCTAAACCAACAAATCCAGTACCACTGTCTCCATAATCATAATATAGTTTTAAATTTTCTTCATATATATTCAATTTTTTCTTTACTATTCCAAATGATCTGTTACTAGATGCTCCAAATGATAGGGGACTCATTTACACACCTCAACTAAAATTTGTAGTACTTGATCCAAATACATTGATTGTTCCTGCACCATCTTTTACAATGGTAAAAGTAAGAATGTCGTAGTTAGCTGTTGCTGTAGGTTCTAGATTTCCAGGCCATTTTACACCTCCAGAAACAGCGGAACCATTTACATTACAACCACTCCCATAGGTTTGTGATATATCACCATTAATTATTAAAGTAATTGTTGTTGCTTTGCTATTTGCAGTTGGTACATTAGTAAAGTCCCAAGTTGTTACTGAAGCATTTAAATCGCCAAGAAAAACTGTTCCCGTAGAAGTATCAATTGTTAATGTTCCTGAAGATGGAGCAAGAGTTGTGTTAAATTCATTTACTACGGTTTCTGTAACTTGAGTTAAATTAATTGTCTGAGAAAATGTAGAAATACCAGAAACTAATACATTTCCATTTACTGTAAGTTTTGATGTTGGAACTGTTGTTCCTATGCCGATATTGCCACTACCATTTTTAATGCGTAAAACTTCACCAGCAAGATAACTTTGAAATACCCAATCTCCACGAGTACCAAATGTAGGATTGTAAAATCTTAAATCTTCATTATATTCTCCTATTGATAATGTCCGCAAACTTTCATTAGTGGAATTAAAATCAATAAATCCACCATTGGTAAATACATTTCCATTTTTGATATATACACTACCATTTAAACTTGTCTCACCAACAACATGAAGTGGTGATGTTGGATTTGTGGTGCCGATACCAATATTTTTTAAAATATAATTTGAACCATTTGGAGTAAATTGTAAATACTTATCCTCTAGATATGGACTGGAAACATCAAATCCAATGATATAATTTGGACCAATAGTAGTCGCATATGTAGAGGTATTATCACCAGCATCATCGGAAAATCTTATTGTTGTAAATGTTGAGAATCCTGCAAGAACACCTGCAGATGCAGATAATTGACCAGTGACTGTTACACCAGTTCCAAGTGTTTCAAATTTCTTAGAGTTATCATAGTAGAGTGCTACTGAACCATTTTGATTTGCTTCAATTAATTGTTCGTCATTTGCAGAATTATTAAGTAATAATCTATTGGTTAAAATTCGTAGATCGCCAGTACTCTTTATAGTTTGTCCGATAGATCCATTATAATATAATTCCAATTGATCAGAATTTCCAATCTTAATAATTCCATCGGTAGCAACTTTTAAATTGCCAGTATTTAAATTAATGTTATTAGTGAATGTAGAAACACCAGAAACTCTTAAAGTATCAGTTTCTGTGTGTCCATTTACATCAATTCCTCCACCAGCAACACTTACTCCACCACCTACAACAACTATTCCACTTCTTGCTGTAACAACTCCAACAGAGTCTACATTAGTTACATCATCATAAGTGATAGTACCTGCAACAGAAATATTTGCAGCAGTTAATATACCAGTTACATTAAGATCACCACTAGTATTCCAGACTGGTCCACCAGGAGATAATTTTGGCGGTGTTACTGTACCATCAGGAGTTTGATCTGATTGATAGTAACTTTTCCAAACAGTACCATCCCACACATAAGAAAATCCAGCAGTAGCATCACTGTATATTTGCCCCACAAAAGGGGAATCTGGAAAGTTTAGTGCCATCTTATTGCGCTTTTTAGGTATTTATAATTAGACTGCTGTAGTACTTAAAGAACCATCATTACCAACAATTAATCTATATCTTGTACCATTTGCTGAAGTAAGAATAACACCATGAGCAGTATTAATTCCAACAGATATATCACCATTTCTAACTGTTAATTTATCAGTTGCGTTTGTGGTTCCTACTCCAACTGATCCACCACCAGTTACAATTACTACATTTTTTGATGTTATACTGTTTAATTCTAATGCACCAGAAATAGTAGGACTATACGCTATATTGGATACAATAGCACCATCTTGTTTAAAATCTAAGAAAGCATTGGAACCTGTTTGTGAATCTGCAACAAAATAAGCTTCTCCAGAAGAATTTCTTGCAGTAACAAATCCAACAGAAATACCAAGAGAAGTAGTATTTCCTCTTCCTACAACAGAATTTAATGTATCTACCTCAGTATAAGAAGTTAAATAAGTTGAAGAATCGATAGATCCATCTGCTTTTAAGAACTGATTTGAGGTTCCTCCATATTTGGTAAATGAAGTAGCAGTAACAACACCACTATTGATTGTTACACCAGTGCCAACTCTTAGTGTACCGTCAATCCTTACATTTTGTTGGAATTCTGAATCTCTTTCAAATGTTGTAATACCAGTTGCTCTAATTCTACCTACTTGAATATTAGGTCCACCAGTAAGGTTTTGTGCTACTGTCGCAATACCAGCAACTGATGCATAAGTAGAAATGCCAGCAACCAATGCATAATTTGCTTCAATAATATTATTAAATGGTGCGGAATCTACCCAGAATGCTGCAAGACCAACTCCTAATGCAACTTCATCATAGTAAATATAAGTTCTACCGTAATTAATATTATAGAAAAGATCACCATTCTTTGGACTTGATGGGAAAGTATTACCAATAGGAACATTACCACTATTGATGTAAACTGTTGCAGTGCCAGATGTTACAGATGATGTTGAAATTCCTGTTCCAAAAAGATTAATTTGAGTTACTGCATATCCAACAACACCACCTACAGTAGCAAGACCAACTCCATTATTTGGGTTTGAAGAAATATCAATATTAGTTCCATCACCAAAAAATGCTAACGCTGTAACAATACCAGAATAATTAGCACCACCTGCTGCAGTAAAAGTTACTCCAGTTCCAATTTTAATTGTATTATCAGTTCCATTGAGAGTTATAGAAGATGTTCCAATTGTTAAAATTCCAGTAATTCTAGCATCTCCTACAACAACTAATTCTGTTGTTGCTCCACCAACTATAACATTTGAAAATGTAGATACACCACTTGAGTTTACATTTCCAGTTAGATTTCCTATAACATCTCCAGTTACATTACCATCAAATGCAGTCGCAGTTACAGCACCAGATACATTTGCTTGTGTTGCGGTTAAATAATCAATAGTACCATTAGTAACATCAATATTTAATGAAGTTGTAGTACCAGATACATTTGCTTGTATTGCAGTTAAATAATCAACAGTACCATTAGTAACATCTATAGTGGTTACACTGCTAACTCCAGACACATTTGAATGAGTCGCAGTGAAGTAATCAATGGTCCCATTCGTAACATCAAGATTTAATGAAGTAGTGGTTCCAGAAACATTTAATTGAGTTCCATTTATATAATCAATAGTTCCATTAGTAACATCAAGATTTAATGATGTAGTAATACCAGTTACATCAATATTTACAGCATCAATGTTAGTTAAATTCGCCTGAGGATAAGAAATTTCACTAGAATATCCTACCCACGCCGTTCCATTCCAAATATATTCTAAACCTTCTGAGGATATAATTTGATTTAAACTAGGCGAAGAAGGAAAATCTAAGGCCATTTTATTACACTTTCTAATTATTTATTATAAACTCCACGAGGGAATACTTGACCTTGTGAAGGTCTTCTTCCTGTCAACCATCCAGGTCTTGTTTCATTAATAGAAGCACTTAAATCTATATTACCTACACTCACAGTTCCATTAGAAGGTTCAATTGTATAAGAACTTGTAGATTGAACTTGGAATGCTGCAGTTGATGCAAAACCAACAACTGCTGTTGTTAAATTGGGAATGCTATAATCTGCCATTAGACTGTCCTCGCACAGAATAGTAGACCACGAGTTGATCCAGTTTGGTCATAAGATCCAGTAATAACAGTATAAACTTCAGATCCACTGATGGTAATTGTGTCTCCTTGTTGAATATTTGCAGAGGGAATATTGTAATTAAAATCGATAAGTACAAAATCATCAGGAAGATAATAAGGACAAGGAATCATTGTAGTAGAAAGTGGAATGCCTTTAATGACTGCATTGTAATATGTATTTGGATTTAATGAATCTGTAGTTTGACTTTGCCCCCCAAATGATCTGCTTTGATCTCTGTAATAGAAATTATTTTGAGAATTAGATCCCTGCGGATAACTTGAAGATTCGTATGAAGATTGTTTATATGTTGTGCTACTATTAGATGCCCATCCCCATTCTGCAGACCTTTTAGAAGTGTCTGCAGAGGGAAAATAAGTATCAAAATTAATTCTACCAACACCAGTATCTGGATTAATAAAAGTTACTCCACCAAGGAACAAATAGTCATAATCCCATAAAGATGATGTAAAATTATGTAAGAAAAATGTTGTAAAGTTATTATTAGAAATAGAAGTAGAAGATAATGTTGGTTGTTTATAAGAAAACACTGCAAAATTTGGATCTATAGCAGACCTATAGATGTTTAGATCTAACTGATATGCTGTTGAACTAGCAAAAGTAAATGATGTAGCATTTACAGAAACAGGAGTTGTATTTGTCATATAGATATTAGCAGAATCTGGTTCTCCATTAATATCTAAGTAACGAGATCCTGCAAACCTATTCTGATACATATTTCCACGATCAGAAAGATTTGTAGTTGGAAATGGATGGAAACCTGATCCAGTATTTAAATACATTGCTGTATTTGAATATGGTTGAAATGCCCTATAAGTATTTCCAAAATTCTTATTTGCCTGTATTTGATGTTTTAAAACTCCCCAAGGATATGTTCCACTTATTTCACTTGAAAAAAACTGATTAGTTGATCCATATCCAACGTTAGAAACATTCACAGTAATACCGATGCCGGTAGCACCATTGATAGAACGACCTGTATCTTCTGCAGATAAAGTTACATATTCACCTTGAGTGTATCCAACTCCAGGACGATTAACTCTTATATCTTGTATAACTCCAGCATTTCTTCTAACATAAAAACTTGCACCAGTTCCAATACCAGTTGTGGTTACTGGAAATACATCATGATAATCGACATTCAATGAATCTCCTACTACAGTTCCACCACCAGAATATGAACTGATACTAGTAACGATTCCAGTTATTGTACCACTGTGCCAACCTAACCAAGTAAATGCCTCTTCTAACTGATATAATATATCAGTTTTTGCCCATCCTGCTGATTTAGAAATGGTCGTAGTTGTAATTGCCATTTATCTTTTATAAGTATTTATTAAACAGTTCTAGCACAGAAGAGAATGCCAGCAGTTTCTCCAAACTTATTATAAGAACCAGTAATAACTGTATAAACTTCAGAACCACTGATAGTAACTGTATCACCTTGCTTAATATCTTGTCCTGAGGCAGTAAGTTTAAAGTCAATCAGAACAAAGTCATCTGGCATATAATAAGGACAAGGGATTAAGTTTCCATTGATTGGAATACCCTTAATTACAGAGTTATATGATGTAATTGGGTATCTGTTTCCACTAAAGTTTGAAGAAGTGTCAATATATCCCAAATCTTTAAATCCACCTGATCTAGAGTAAATAGTTGCTGGTGTATAATTTAAAGAATTATAATTAGATATTCCCTGTCCAGTTGCAGCAGTATAACTTGTTTGAGATGATGTTATAACATAATTTTGTCCTTTTGTTCCACGCTTATCTGTATTATAAATTTGAGACCATCCTGCTTCTGCTGTTCTTGTAGCGTAATTACCCTCAAAAAGATTGGAATTATTTCCAACTAAAATTGTATTAAATCCAAGGAAACAAGTACTTCCATTTTGTTGATTAAGGGAATCATCTGTAATAATAAAAGTAATTCCAGCAGAAAATACTTCATCAAAATCCCATAAATTAGAGTTGAAATTATGTATAATAAAAGTTGAAAATGTACTTTCATTCAATGTTCCACTTATTGATGGTTGATTATATGAAAGAACTGCAAAATTCGGATCAATACTAGAACGATAGATATTTAATTTTAGATCATGAGTTGTTGGTGAATTTGATGTAGCATATCTAAAAATATCATCATATTGAGCACCAATTTGCGCTGAAGCGTCAATATCATTATCTAAAGTGCAATTATTATAATTACTACTTAAATCATTTATATCCAAATATAATGTTCCTCTAAAACTATCTCGTCTTTGACCACCTCTATTACTAATATTATCTACATTAAATGGGAAGAATGAAGATCCAGCATATAAAGACATTCTATAATTATCATATACTTTAAATCCTCTATAAGTTACACCAAATCTCTTATTTGTATTAAAATCTTGTTTTAGCACTGCCCAAGGACGAGAAGAATCACTTGAAGGTGTTAAGTTTTTATCAAAGAATTGATTGGTTGAACCATAACCTACAGAATCAATATTTACAGTAATACCAATAGCAACAGCACCATTTGCTGCTCCTCCAATATTTTCTGCAGATATAGTTACAAATTCACCCTGAGTATATCCAACTCCAGGACGATTGACATATATTGTATCTACAACTCCATTACTTCTGTAAACATCAAATGTTGCACCAGTTCCAATACCAGTTGTAGTAGCAACAGGAACATCATAATAATCAGTACCTGATGACCCAACAGTTCCACCACCGTTATAAGAACTAATAGAAGTTACTAGTCCTGATATTTGGGTTCCGTGCAATCCTAACCAAGTGAATGCTTGCTCCAACTGATCAATAACATCAGTTCTTGCCCATCCTGCTATTTTTGTAATTGTAGTTGTCGTGATTGCCATCGATTATGCCTCCAGTTGAAGAATGGTTAGGTTTGCTGTTATTGCCTGAGTTGAACCAGAAAGGTTTGTGATTGCTGCGTAAATTGTGGTATCAGCAGGATTATCAAGATTACCACCCATTACAAAAGGAGAAATAATCTGAGTTGTTGAAATTCCAGTAGTAACTACCTCAGCAATTACTCCACTTCCAGGTGCTGGATCTATACCAACACTTCTAGAAGCATCAGCAGCACGAGATGCACTATCTGTATATAGTCTCAACCAACCTGCAGTGGAAAGACCAACTTTCATCAGAGCATAAGACTTAAATCCAGTAATATTTGTATTACCAATTCCATTATTTGCAATTGAAGTTGTTACACCAGTTACAATAGTTCTTGATTGTAATGAACCACCAGATGCTGTAATTGTTGCAACACCACCACTAAATGCAACATCAAGACCAGTTCCAAAGTCAATCGTAGTTGCAGAACCTACAGTAGATCCATCATCCTTAACTGCAACACCAGTTCCTGCTGCAGTGACATTTAGTAGTGCAGAACCATCAATCGCAGGTAGTGAACCTGTTAATTGACCAGCAGGAAGACTAGTTAAGTTTGCACCAGAACCATAGAAAGAAGTAGCAGTAATTACACCAGTTGCATTTATATGTCCAGAATTTGATAATGTAATTGCAGTTCCAACTTTAACATTTGCATTAAAAGAGTTGTCTGAATTTCCACCAGATGTTAAGGATCCATCTATTGAAAGATTTCCAGTATCAGAGTATAAAGTTGCTATCTCAGATTTGTTTAAGAATGCTTCTCTTCTATAGAAAATAATATTTCCTCTACTACCAAAATCTATTCCCCTTGCACAAAGTTGTAAATCTTTATTACTAATATTAATATTTCCAGGATCACTACTTGCTGGATCCCTACCAATAATTACAGCACTATTAATGTCTGAGTAACTACCTGCTCTTAAATAATCGACAGTGGTAATACCTGCGTAAATATTTGGAGTTCCAGCAAGTCCATAAGCAGTTGTTGCTTCAGATACTGAACTTGCACCAGAAACGGTAGCAATTCCAGAAGCGAAGGAAACACTTATATTTGAACCGAAGTTAATTGTTCCTGCAGTTCCAACTGGAGTTGCATCATCTTGAATTACAACTCCACTACCACTACCAACGACATTGATTAGTGCAGAACCATCAATTGCAGGTAATGTTCCAGTTAGTTGTGAAGCATTTAGAGTTCCATAGAAACTTGTAGCAGAAACAACACCAGCAACTGTGAGTGCTTCTGTAACTACAGTAGTCTTAATACCGACATTACCACTAGAGTTGATATATTGTCTGATGTTTCCTTCACCATCAGCAATAACTACATTTCTTGATGAAGTTCTAATGTCAAGATTTCCAGAGTTTCCATCATAAGCACCAAGGATTACATTATAAGAACCTGTGGAAACTTTTTGTCCTGATCTCTCGCCAATACCAATGTTATATTGTCCAGTGGTTGTATCATAGTAAGAAAGTTCTCCGATACCAATGTTTCTTCCTTGACCACCACTTAATGATGCAAGAACTTGATCACCAATCGCAATGTTTCTGCCACTTCCAGATCCAGCAGGTAGATTACCAAATCTTAGGTTTGCTGAAGCATCTGCCTGAATTCTACCAGCAGAAATAGTAGCAATACCACTTACATTTAGAGAAGAAGCATTTGCAGTTCCACCAGTAAGGTTTGTTGCGTTAGTTATAGATCCTGTTAGATTGCCATTAAATGTGCCATAGAAATTGTTTGCATAGAATGAAGTTGCACTTACAATTCCAGCATTTCCATAAGCAGTAACTCCAGATCCAACTTTCATTACAACTTCAGTAGGAGTCGCTCCAGAAGAGTCTCCTCCAGTTACACTAAATCTCTCTGATTGTATTGCAAAACCACCACTAATTGTATGATAGTAAGATCTTAATCCACCATCACCATATACTTTAAATACTGATTCATCAGATCCTCCACCAATACCTAAAGTGTCATTTAAAATATTAATAGAAATATTACTAATAGGTCCAACTCCTCTAGACTTAAATAATAGTAAGTCTTGAGTTGTTCCACCAAGTTGATGATACGATCCTCCAGTATTGGATACATATAATGCATATCCCGTTGAAAGGGAAATGTTATTTGCATACAAATATGAACCACTAAATGTAGAAACACCAGAAACAGTTAATGTACTACTTCTAACATTTGCAGTATCTCCACTACCAATAGGACTACCATTAGAAGTTACAAAATTAGTAGCACGAATAGTTCCAGAAACATCTAAAGATTGAGATGGTTGTGTACTACCAATACCTACAGAATATCCTGTTCCAACAATTACATTAGATTGAACTTTACCGCCAATGGTAACATCAGTACTAATTGCAACTGTTACTGCATTAAGGTTTAAATTATTAGGGCTAGTTAAGTTGGGTGTACCAGAAGAACCAATTAATTCTATCTTCTTTACACCAAAATCTTTATTCGCCATGAGCTTTTTTAGTTATTTATGATTGAGTAAATGACAGTCCATCTAAACTAACTCCTTCTATAGAAGGTTTTTCATCAGTAGCATAAGGATTATAAATTACTCTTGTTTCGGCACCTCTCATATTAAAAGAACCTGTCCAATAATCTACTGTAGTATCATCTGGATATTGATCATAATAGTCTCCAGACGCTGTAGTTGTAGTAGATCCTAATAATATAGAACCTCTATCTTTTAACCAGTTTTTAACATCTCTTGATGTTGCTTTTGGATTCGCTTCCAAATATAAAGCAATCACTCCAGTTGCAACTGGTGCAGCAGCAGAAGTTCCATTGAAATTATTATCATAAAATCTATTGTCATCATATCTTACATAGTCTGTATATCCGGCAACTCCATTGACCCCAGCAGCTAAAGTTTCATCTGCAGGAGACCAAACATCAATTCCTGGACCATTATTTGAATAACTTGCTTTGTATTCAACACCACCAGCACTAACATCATCATCCATTGCACCTACACATACAACAGGATGAAAATCTTTTGAAGAATCAAATCCAATTCCTTGAGGATTCATCCAATCTCTATGATT
>Ga0222712_10003156_pt1 | contig 18207 bp, 15 predicted proteins | sample C33_657DmetaG_FD_165043 | JGI IMG/M metagenome (GOLD analysis project Ga0222712, IMG submission 165043) | Estuarine water microbial communities from San Francisco Bay, California, United States - C33_657D | ecosystem: Environmental > Aquatic > Marine > Unclassified | place: USA: California...
AAAAATTACCCCCAACATGCATGCTCTTGCAAAACAATTCGGATGGATGGATGATTACAATGCCTCGGGCAAATCATCTGCAGAAGGCCACCAATGGACCGATGCGGGAATTGTTTCTGACTATGTGGAAAAAAATGTTCGGGCATGGTTCAGGAGCTACCCCCACCGGCAGGAAGATGCACTTGTTTACAACAAAACGGGCTTCATCTGGAACCATGCATTGGACCATGGCAAAACAGTAAGGGTCTATGGAGAGACCTGTGAAACTGAATATGACAGACAACTGAAATGGATTGATCTGTACAAGGATTATACATCTGGTAAAAAGCCAAATTGGTTCAATAAAACAACCATTGGAAGACTCAATCCAATCATTCATCCAACAATGCCGGACTGTGACAATTATGTTTTCAGTGACCAACAACGTGCCGACATTTTTATTGAAGACTGGAAAAAATATGAGGCAGGTGATAGCCTTCCCAACCTGATGGTACTTTCTCTTCCCAATGACCACAGTGCTGGAACATCCCCCAATTTCCCTACACCAGATGCCATGGTGGCAGACAATGATCTTGCCGTTGGAAGAATCATGGAAATGATCAGCAAGAGCAAATACTGGGACTCAACTGTGGTATTCATTACCCAGGACGACTCACAGGGAGGATGGGACCATATCTCTGCTTACAGGACGGTTGGCATGGTTGCAAGCCCTTACAGCAGCGGCAAACTCGTGTCCACCCACTATAACCAGGTGTCCATGCTCCGGACCATTGAGCAGATACTTGGGATCCCCCCCATGAACATCATGGACGCCACCTCAAGATTGATGACAGATTGTTTTCAATCCATACCCAACAAGTCCGTGTATGTTGCTCGACCGAACAATGTCCCCTTGGATAAAATGAACAAGCCTTTGAATGCTTTGCGCGGAAAAGAAAGAAAATTAGCCGAACTTTCCCAGAATGAACTCTTCAAGGAGGTCGATGGTGGAAGGGATGATGAGATGAACAAGGTGATCTGGTTTTATACCAAAGGAAACAAAGCCTATCCAAAGCATTGATCTCTGCATATTTAATCTGGCACAATCAACAGCAAAACAATGAATACAGGCGAACTCAAAAGAACCTTGACCCCGCTGATGCTTTGGGGGCTTGGTGTGGGTTATGTGATTTCTGGGATGTATTTTGGATGGAACCTCGGACTGGAAAAAGGTGGAACACTTGGATTGGCCGTCGCCACTTTTTTCATCATCATCATGTATGTGACCTTTACCTTTAGCTATTGTGAACTGGCTTCTGCTATTCCGAAGGCGGGAGGTGCATTTGACTATGCCAAACGGGCCCTGGGTCCAAACTGGGGATTCATTGCTGGGATGGCACAGATTATCGAATTCATTTTTGCACCACCCGCCATTGCATTTGCCATTGGCGCCTATTTCAATCTCTTCTTTCCGCAGATTCCGATCATCTACATCGCCATTTTCAGCTACATCCTGTTTACCGGATTGAATATTTATGGCGTAAAGGCGGCGGCAATCTTTGAACTGGTCATCACGATATTTGCAGTGGGTGAGCTATTGATTTTTGCAGGCATCACCCTTCCACATGTTGAGATCGCACACCTCAAGCAAAATGCACTTCCCAACGGATGGTCTGGCATGTTCGCAGCCATCCCCTTTGCCATCTGGTTCTTTCTGGGCATTGAAGGGGTTGCCAATGTAGCCGAGGAAACCATCAAACCGCAGAAGACCATCCTCATTGGCTTTGGATCCGCCATTGCCACGCTTGTATTGCTTTGCGTCCTCACCTTTGTCAGCTCCACTGGTGTGGCCGGATGGGAAGCGATTGTATACAAGGCCGACGGTACTGCTTCAGACTCACCACTACCCTTGGCCCTGGGAAGGGTTGTGGGTGAATCAAATGCCCTTTATCACCTGTTGATAGCCATCGGATTATTTGGGCTTGTGGCCTCATTTCATGGACTCATCCTTGCTGCAGGAAGAGCAAGCTTTGAATTTGGCAGGGTCAATTATGCTCCATCCATACTCGGCAAGGTTCATCCAACATTCAAGACACCAGCCAATGCCCTTATTCTGAACATGTTGATTGGCATTGGTGCATTGCTCACGGGCAGAACAGCTGAAATCATCACCATATCTGTATTTGGAGCCATAACACTGTATATCATCTCCATGATAACGGTTATTGCACTGCGGTTGAAAGAACCTGGATTGAGAAGACCGTTCCGCGTTCCCTTGTATCCGGCATTTCCCATCATTGCATTGACGATTGCTCTTGGGTCGCTTGTAGCCATGTTGGCTTACAACCAACTCCTTGGTGGAATCTATTTCTTGATCTTGCTGGGAAGCTTTGGCATATTTAAAATTTTTAGTTCTGCTTCCCTAAAATAATGCTTAATTTTTGACCCTAATTCGAGCACATGAATCAGAAGGACATCATTAGTTATGTGAAAAAACATCCCTCCGGAAAAGTGAAGATCGCCTATGCAGACATGGATGGCATTTTGAGAGGAAAATACATTTCAACATCCAAGTTTTTGTCAAGTATTGAAAAAGGTACCAGCTTCTGCGATGTAATCATGGGATGGGATGCCGCAGATGTCTTGTATGACAAATCAACCATCACTGGCTGGCATACCGGATACCCAGATAGCCCCGCCTCGATAGACCTCAACAGTTTCAGAAAAATTCCCTGGGAAAACGATCTGCCTTTTTTTCTTGGAGAACTCAATGACAACAAAGGAGGCCCATCCCCTGTTTGCCCAAGGCAGTTGCTCAAACAGGTCTTGAAACAAGCAACAGACATGGGTTTTACACCCATGTTTGCCCAAGAATTCGAATGGTTCAATTTTGAGGAAACACCTCGATCCGCCAACGAAAAGGGATTCAGGGATTTAACACCTCTGACTCCAGGAATGTTTGGATATTCTATCTTGAGGTCTACCCTCAAAAACCCTTTTTTCTCGGACCTTTTTGACCTGCTGACCAGGTTTGACATCCCCATTGAGGGATTGCATACCGAAACCGGACCAGGCACCTATGAGGCTGCTATTGCCCATTCAGGCATTCTGGAAGCCGGAGACCGTGCAGTCTTGTTCAAGACGGCTGTAAAAGAGATTGCCTACAAACATGGTATCATGGCCACTTTCATGGCAAAGATCAATGAAAACCTTCCCGGATGTGGTGGACATGTGCACCATAGCCTTTGGGATAAAACAGCAAAAAAGAACCTGTTCTTTGACGGAAAAGACAAAGAGAATTTGAGCGACACTGCGAGAAGTTATATCGCAGGGCAACTGCATTGCATGCCCTATATACTTCCGATGTTTGCGCCAACCATCAACAGTTACAAAAGACTGGTGGAGGGAGCCTGGGCACCAACAACACTGACCTGGGGCATTGACAACAGGACTACTGCCCTGCGCATTCTGAATGGCAGCAACAATGCCTGCAGGATAGAAACGCGGGTGATTGGTTCAGATGTAAATCCATACCTGGCCATGGCAGCTTGTCTTGCTGCAGGTTTGTATGGTATAAAGAAGAAAATGAAATTGAAGCAACCGGCTACTGTAGGAAATGGATACCGCGATTACTCCAACGGCAGCCTGCCACATACCTTGATAGATGCCACCCATCAAATGAAAACATCCCCGATTGCGCAAGAACTATTCGGAAAAACTTTTGTTGACCATTTTGTGCAAAGCCGCGACTGGGAATGGAGACAACATCTAAAAGCTGTCACCGACTGGGAATACAAACGCTATTTTGAGATCATCTAACGAATAAACATGTTTGATAAAATATACCAATATAATTTTCCGACAACCATCAGGTTTGGAGCAGGAGTAGTGGAAGAACTACCTGAATATCTTCAGAAAAACAATTTGAAATCCCCCTTGATTGTTACCGATCCTGTTGTAGCATCTCTGGATTTTTTCAAGAAAATCATCAAAGACATCAAAAACAAACATATCGCTGTTGATGTTTTTGATGACATCCATAAAAACCCCGTAAAGTCTGATGTTTACAAAGGTGCAGATGCCTATGATCAATCAAAAAGTGATTGTATCATTGGCATTGGCGGTGGTGCTGCCATCGATGTGGCCAGAGCAATTACATTGAGGATCAATCACCGCGAAGACCTTTTCGTATATGACGACCTGATTGGTGGAGATGTTTATGTTACCAATGAAGTTCCACACTTCATCACCATTCCAACCACTGCAGGAACGGGAAGCGAAGTCGGAAGATCGGCCATCATTGCTGACGATGAAACCCACCAGAAAAAAATATTGTTCTCGCCCAAATTGCTTGCAAAAATCATTTTTGCAGATCCCCTGCTGACCATGGAGCTTCCCCAAGCAGTTACTGCAGCTACGGGGATGGATGCACTTACCCATAACATGGAAGCCTATATTGCCAAAATGCCCCATCCACTTTGTGAAGGAATTGCATTGGAGGGTATTTCATTGATCAGTAAATCCATTGAAAAGGCGGTTAACAAACCAGATCTTGCATCCCGCAGCAATATGCTGATTGCATCACTCATGGGAGCCGTTGCATTTCAGAAAGGGCTTGGCGTTGTGCATTCCCTGGCCCATCCCCTTTCATCTTTGCTAGACACACACCATGGGCTTGCAAACGCCATCAACCTTCCTTATGGGATGGAATTCAACATTGAAGGATCTGAAGAAAAATTCAGGAAAATAGCCAGGACACTGGAGCTAAAAAATGAAACAGGACATGGGGTTGTAGCCTACCTGCAGGAACTTAATAGCAAGATTGGCATCCCGTCGCAACTGCGGTCAATAGGCGTGAAAGAAGAACACCTGGACACCCTGGCAGATCTTGCCCTGGCAGATTTTGCGCATCCCAACAACCCTAAACCTGTCAGCAGGGAAGATTTCAGGAACCTCTACAGCAAAGCACTGTAGCATGAAAAAAAAGATTGGGATTAGTTTTACTGCCACCAATTTCACCAACTACCTGCAATGGTTTGATGAAAATGACCTGGGCGATTCCTTTGAACTGGTAACCCTATCTTTTGAAGAAAACAATCTTGAGGAGATGTTGGACTGCGATGGATTTATCCTCACCGGAGGTGTTGATGTTCATCCTTCCATGTATGATGGCGTTAAAGATTACCCAAACATGCCCAACACATTCCAACAGGACCGTGATCATTTTGAATCGAAGATCTACCGGCATGCCCAGGAGCGGAAACTTCCTGTTCTAGGGATTTGCAGAGGACTGCAGCTAGTGAATATCCTGGAGGGTGGCAAATTGATCCAGGACCTTGGGGAGAAAAAAAACATGGTCCACCGGAAAACAGACGTCGATAAAAAACATGGTGTTGACATTAAAGCATCCTGTTTGCTCAACAAGATCAGTGGCGTTGTATCAGGAGAGGTGAACAGTGCCCATCATCAGTGCATTAACCCTTTATCACTTCCCTCTTCCCTCAAAGCAGTTGCATTTTCGGAAGACCAAACCATTGAAGCCATTGAATACAGCGATGCTTCCAACAAAGGTTTTATGCTCTGTGTGCAATGGCATCCAGAGCGATTGGACAACAAAACAACCAATCCACTTTCCATCAACATTAAAAAGGCATTCCTGGATGCCATAACCCATCGCTACAATGAAAATGAACATTGTTAATCCAGCAACTGGAGCAATCATTGCTGCAGTAGAACAAGATGACCAGCAAAGCCTTGACAGCAAGTACAACACCTTAAAAAAGGGACAAAAAGAATGGGCAACAGTTCCTTTGCAAAACAGGATTGATATTTTACAAACATACAGCAAGCTGCTGGCTGAGAACATTGAGTCTTTGGCAAAAACATTGACAGATGAAGTGGGCAAGCCATTGCAACAGTCAAGAAATGAAATCAACGGATCCATTTCAAGAATTGCCTGGCTGACCCAACATGCTGAGAAATATCTTGCGGATGAAATCATGAATGCTGCTGCAGGAATGACGGAGCTGATCCGTTATGAGCCCCTTGGTGTGGTGTGCAACATATCAGCATGGAACTACCCATACCTGGTTGGAACCAATGTTTTTGTACCTGCATTATTGGCCGGCAATGCTGTTTTTTACAAACCCTCAGAATTTGCCACCCTCACAGGATTGCATATCGAAAGGTTATTGAAAGAGGCAGGCGTCCCAGAAAATATTTTTCAAGTAGCCATTGGAGGCGCTGCAACAGGGGATAAACTGCTCAGCCTTCCGCTTGATGGATATTTCTTTACCGGTTCTTACAAAACAGGCAAATACATCTACGAAAAGGTTGCACCAAAGATGGTGCCCTGCCAGTGTGAACTGGGAGGCAAAGATCCGCTGTATGTAACAGATGATGTTGAAGATATCATTGCTGTTGCGGCAGGCACGGCTGATGGTGCATTTTACAACAATGGTCAAAGCTGTTGTGCTGTGGAGAGAATCTATGTGCATGAAAAAGTATACGAAGCCTATGTAGACGCTTTTGTAAAAGAAGTGGCTTCATGGAAAATCGGTAACCCATTGGAAGACGGAATCTATATTGGCGCCATCAGCAGGCATTCCCAGCTTGCATTCCTGGAACAGCAGGTTGCTGATGCCCTTCAAAAAGGCGCGAAACTATTGACGGGCGGAAAAAGAATCGAGGGTGATGGATACTTTTTTGAGCCGACTGTTTTGACAAATGTCGACCATAGCATGTTGGTTATGCGGGAGGAATCCTTTGGACCCATCATCGGCATCATGAAAGTAAGCAACGATGAAGAAGCCCTGCAATTAATGAACGATACATCCTATGGATTGACGGCTTCTGTTTATAGCCTGAACAGAGAAAGGGCTGAGGACATACTTGCTGCAACAGATGCTGGCACAGGATACTGGAACTGTTGCGACAGGGTGAGTGCAGCACTCCCCTGGAGTGGAAGAAAACATTCAGGATTTGGCGCAACCCTCTCACATGCAGGCATCAGGGCATTCACACAACCAAAGGCATTTCATTTGAGGGGTTGATCAGATACTGAAATACTCCTTTGCATTTTCATAGCAGATCTTCTTCAGCAGCTCTCCCATCCATTGTTCATCGTTGGGAATGATTCCGTTGAGCATGTCGTTGGCCATCATGTTGCAAAGGATTCTCCGGAAATATTCATGGCGCGAAAAGGACAACAAGCTTCTGCTGTCAGTGATCATGCCGACGAAGGTGGAGAGCAGGCATACATCAGAGAGAATATCCAGGTGTTGTTCCATTCCATTCTTCTGATCAAGGAACCACCAGGCCGGTCCGTATTGCACTTTACCTTTGGTTGAACCATCGTTAAAATTGCCACACATGGTAGCAAACAAGGCATTGTCTGCAGGATTCAGGTTGTAGATGATTGTTTTGGAAAGTTTGTCTTCTGCATCAAGCGCATTCAAGAGGGCAGAAAGTCTTTCTGCCTGTGCATAATCACCGATGGAATCGAAACCAGCATCAGCGCCCAATTTCAACTTGAGCCTGGTATTGTTGTTCCTGATGGCTCCCAGGTGAAACTGTTGCGCCCATCCACGGGCATGGTAGATTTTGCAGAGCGAAGTAAGAAAATAAAACACATATGCATCCGGATCTGAGAATGCTGTTTCTCCTCGGGTTGCAAAAAATTGCTTTAATTCAATTTCCAGGTCAACGGTAAATGCATTGTTTTTGGGAAGCTGAGAGAGTCCGTGGTCAGCGACCTTGCAACCAGCAGAGGCAAAAAAATCAATCCGTGTTTCCATGGCAGACAAGAGGGAATCCATGTCAGTAATGGCAATGCCTGATGCTGCAGAAAGCCTGCTGATATAGGCCAGAAAATTTTCTGTGTCATGAATAGCAAATGCCTTGTCTGGTCTGAACGAAGGAGCTACACCAACAGTAAAATCTTTATCCGCCCTGATGGCATGATGGTATTGAAGGTCATCACAGGGATCATCGGTTGAACAGAGGTAAACCACATTGTATTGCTCCAAGAATTTTCTGGCTGTATGTTCCTCACCAGAAAGCAATTCATTGCATTGCCTATAAATCCGGGAGGCAGAGGCAGGATTCAAGTATTCGGTTACTCCAAATGAATTCTTCAACTCAAGGTATGTCCAGTGAAACAATGGATTCCTCACTGTCTGGGGAACAGTTTCAGCCCATGCGTGAAATTTCTCTTCATCCGTTGCATCACCCGTGATGAAACGCTCATTGACACCCGCTCCACGCATCGCACGCCATTTGTAATGGTCCTCGCTCAACCAAATCCTGGTAATGTTTTCAAATTTCCTGTTGGTTGCAATCTCAAAAGGAGAAAGATGCGAGTGATAATCAATGATAGGCTGTTTTGCAGCAACATCATGATAGAGTTTTTCAGCAAGGGAGGTTTGCAGCAAGAAATTCTCCTGGATAAAGCCATTGGTGGATGATGACATACGTTAGAATTAGTATATAAATTTCGCATTGGATGATTACATTCAGTGCAAGGAGCAAGAATTTATTTACGCAATGCTTTTCGCATCTTTTACTCCATAAAAGTAAATTGTCCTTTGGATGGAAAGGTCTGGCTTGCATTTAATTTTCAGCCCAAGGGCTAAATCGAATCCCTGATGGTGAGTTCGTTGGGAAGAACGATGATATCATTGGCCGCTGCATAAGACTTCTTCTCAATCATTTTGATCAACAATCCCGCAGCTTCTTTTCCCATGTCAAATGCCGGCTGGGAAAGGGTTGAGAGGGATGGATTCAATAAGGCCGCCGTGCGGAGGTTGGTCATGCCAATCACCTTGACATCCTTGGGTATGGACAGCCTCAGGTCTTTGCAGACCTGATAACTGGTAATGGCATATTTTTCGATAGAGGCGAAAATGCCATCAGGACGTTTTTTTTGAGAAAATATTTTCCGAAGGATGGCATAATTCTGCTCCATGTCATCCGTACAATGAATGATCATTTCATCAGTCAAAACAATCCCATGCTTTTCCAAGGCATCCTGATAGCCCCTTCGTCTTTCCATTGAAGTGAACATCGGCTCAGTAGTGGTAATCAATACCGGCTTTTTACTTCCGGCCTTTATCAGCCGGGCTGTAGCATCAAATGAACTCTCATAATTATTAGCGATAACTTTGGGGAACTGTAAAAGGTCGGGGACCCTGTCAAAGAATACAAGGGGAAGTCTGGTAGATTCATAAAATTCCTGAAAATGGGCGTATCCTTCCCTACCGGTACAAACAGAGATGATCAGGCCTGAAATGAGCCCAGACTCAAGGTGCTCCAGCACCGCTTTCTCCCTTTCAAGGTTCTCATGGGTAAGATAAATGAACGTGTCATAGTGCTTAGACATCGTGACAGATTCTATCCCATCAACGGCCAAGGCAAAGAAATTATTGACAATATCAGGGATGATGACAGCAATCTGTTTTCCTTTTTTTTTGCGGAGATTGCTGGCAAAAGGATTGGGCTTGTACTTGTATTTTTTGGCCAGTTCAAGCACCCGTTTCTTGGTAGACGCACTGATTTCATGGCTGTCGCCAAGTGCTTTAGAAACAGTAGACACTGACAATCCCAGCTCTTTTGCAAGCTGGATCATGCTTACTCCATTCATCTTAACTCAATTTCCAACCTTCTCTGAAGTTTGGCTTCAAGAGGGCATTGGCCTCTTTATCATTTTTGAACTTTTCTTTGGAAGGATTCCATTCAAGCGGGCGGCGCAATGCGTAGGCAATATTCGCCACGTTGCAAACTGAACTTGTTCTGTGCCCAATCTCCACATCGCAAACCGGTTTTTTTCCAGTTTTGATGCATTCAAGCCAATCCAGGTAATGGTCGTTAGACTCATATAACCTTGTTTCATTGGGCTGTATGGTAGCAGAAACTATATTGGCCGGGTCACTGTCAAGTATGGACCTGCTTACATCCAATCGGCCTTTTTCACCAATGAAGCGCACGGTATTGCTCCTGCCAAAATCCTGGTGTTTCATAACAATGCCATTCTCATAGATCATCTGAAGGCCTCTCTTGGCAGTTCCTTCCGATGGAATAAACTTGACAGGGCCGCTCTCGTCCATTCCCAAAGCCCATTGGGCGATGTCGAACATGTGAGCACCCCAGTCTGAAACCATCCCGCCGCCATATTCTTTATAATTTCTCCAATTGGGGAAGATATCCTCTTCAACTGGCGGAGCAAGCACAGGACTGAATTCACGGAATGGTGCAGGACCAATCCATTGATCCCAATTCAAGCCTGCTCTCAACGGCTTTGCAGGAAGGTCACATGGGGATGGTGGATCGCCCACAGAAACCAATACCTCATTTATTTTTCCCAAATACCCGTTTCTTACCAGTTCACAGGCATGCCTGAAATTCCTCCAGGATCGCTGCATGCTGCCTGTCTGGAAAACAATCTTGTTTTTTCTTGCCGCATCAACCATGGCCCTGCCCTCTTCAACGCTGTGAGCAAGGGGTTTTTCGCAATAAACATGTTTCCCGGAATTGGAAGCTTCAATGGCCTGAACTGCATGCCAATGATCGGGAGTTGAAATGACCACTGCATCGATGTCTTTTCGCCCCAGAATTTCCTTGTAGTCTTCATATCCTGTGAAGCCTTTGTAATCACGGCCTTTGCCATCTTTTCTGGCATTGGCATAATATTTTTCCAAAAGGGAATGGAAATAATTGAGTTTGAGTGCATCAACATCTGCGCCAGCAATGATATTGGCCTTCTCCTTAAAGCTATTTTGCAAGCCACGGGACTGTTTACCTGTGCCGATAAATCCAAGATTGATCATGTCACTGGGGGCTGTATAGCCAGGACCCCCTATCACAAACCTTGGCACAATGGAAAATGCCAGTGCGGCGCCTGTGGTTTGCTTGATGAATTTTCTGCGTTGATGATTGCTCATAAATAAATATTTTTTGATCAGGGTCAATCACCTAATTTTTTTGATGAACCGCCTTTTATCAATATTGCATCAAGATACTTAAAATAACAGGACCGCAGGACCAAAAACCCATTTTTTCCTATAACGTTTTCGTAAAAGCCATGGTAGCACGCGTGTGATTTTTATGTAATTTACCGTCTATTAAACGAACAACGTAACAGCGCCACATGAAGTATCTAATTTTACTCCCACTGCTTGTAGTGTTTTCAACATTTAACCTGGAAGCACAAAACAAAAAAAACAACAAAAACGTCTCCATGCTGGTATATACCAAAAATGGAAAAGGTTTCATCCATGACAACATACCCTCCGCTGTAGAAGCGCTGAAAGGAATCGCAAAAGAGGAAAACTGGAAAATTACTGTAAGTGACGATCCTACCATTTTTACCGAAGAAAACCTGAAACAATTCACCCTGCTTGTTTTTCCCAGCACCAACAATGATGTATTTGATACAGATGCACAACGCCTTGCCTTCAGGCGCTACATGGAAGCAGGTGGTGGCTTCGTGGGATTGCATTCTGTAACAGGCACAGAGCGCAATTGGAAATGGTTCAAAATGATGATTGGATGTACTTTCGCCTGGCACGCAAAATTCCAGAAATTCACTGTCAGAAAAACGGACCCCAACCATCCATCAGTGAATGGTGTTCCATTGATCTGGGAAAGGGAAGATGAATTGTACTTTGGAAAAGAGCTATACCCTGTTACCAACGTGCTGATGTCTCACCAGTTCACAACGCTTGACCAAGCACAAAAAGAGATGATCGCCAAAAATGCAGGAACATATGCAGAGTATTACCCTGCCGTATGGTACAATGATTTCCAGGGTGGACATGTATGGGTAAGTACCCTAGGACACAGCAAGGAAACCTACGCAGATCCTGTTTATAAAAACCACCTGTTGCAGGGGCTTAAATACATCATCTCTTTGCACAAGGGAATTGATTACACAAAAGCCTATGCAACCAACAGAGACGAAGAAATTAAAAAATAAGCAATGGCTGACAACACAGGATTCAACAGAAGGGATTTCATGAAATCCACCGTCAAGACTGGCGTTGCTACTGGGATTGCCTCACTAGGCTTCCCTACCATCGTTCCAGCGCATGTGATGGGCAAGGATGCGCCCAGCAACAAAATCAATATCGGTGCCATTGGCGTGGGAAGGATTTCCAGAGACCATGACATGGCAGAAACACTCAAATATGACCATGCCAGGATCATGGCGGTTTGCGATGTTGATTCCAAGCGATTGGCCGAAGGAAAGCAATATGTAAATGACTACTATACCAAGAAAACAGGCAAGGCCTATGATGGTGTCACCATGTATGGAGATCATCAGGAAATGTTGCTGAACAAGGATATTGACGCCGTATTGATCAGTACGCCTGATCATTCCCATGCATTTTTGGGCATTCATGCAGTAGAAGCAGGAAAAGATGTGTACTTGCAAAAACCTGCATCCCTGACCATTGCTGAAGGAAGGGCTTTGAGCAATGCCGTACACAGGAACGGAAAGATCCTTCAGATTGGAAGTCAGCAAAGATCATCCCCCCAATTCCGCTATGCGGCTGAACTGGTAAGGAACGGACGCATTGGTGAATTGAAAGAAGTGTTCATTGGGCTGCCCAGCGACCCTGGTGGAGAGGTAGAGCCTGAAATGCCCATCCCCAAAACATTGAATTATGACGCTTGGCTGGGTTCAACACCCTATGTTTATTACACTGAAAAAAGGGTTCACCCTCAAAATGACTATAGCAGACCAGGCTGGCTTCGTTGCGAGCAGTTTGGAGCAGGAATGATCACCGGTTGGGGCACCCACCATGTAGACATTGCCCATTGGGGAATGGATACCGAATATACAGGACCAGTTGAGGTCTGGGGTAAGGCAGATTTTCCAAAATCAGGCCTTTGGAATGTGCATGGATCCTTCACCACCTATGGCAAATACGCCAATGGTGTGAAAATGACCATCAGTACGGAGTTACCCAATGGGGTGAAATTTGTAGGAACGGAAGGATGGATCTTTGTTACCCGCGGCAATTACAAGGCAAGCGCCAACGAGCCTGCAGTGCCCAACCAAAAAGCACTTTCCGCCAGCAACCCCAAAATCATCGAATCGGTGATTGGTGCAAACGAAATCAATCTTTACCGCAGCAATGAGCACCATGGAAACTGGCTGGATTGTATTACCACCAGAAAACAACCTATTACCCCAGTAGAAGTTGGTCACCGCGGATGCTCTACCTGCCTGATCCACCACATTGCCATGCGCCTTCCAAGGCCATTGCATTGGGATCCACTGAACGAACGCTTCATCAATGATGATGAAGCCAATGCCATGCTCAACAGGCAACATCGATTCCCTTATTTGGTAAAAGGACTATCATAAATTACACATGAAACTCAACTATTTCTCATTTTTACTCCTGGCCTGCCCATTGATGATGAAGGCACAAAACATCAAACTGATTACCCTTGACCCAGGTCACTTCCATGCAGCACTGATCCAAAAGTCCATGTATCCGCAAGTAGACCCTGCGGTGCATGTGTATGCTGAAGACGGCAGGGACCTCAAGTTGCATCTTGAAAGGATAGACGGTTACAACAAAAGGACAGCTGAGCCTACCTCCTGGAGAGAAAACATCTATACAGGCAAGGATTTTTTTGCCAAGATGATTGCAGAGAAAAAAGGAAATGTAGTGGTACTGGCAGGCAACAACCGTTTGAAAACAAATTATATCCTGGAATCAGTGCGCAACGGATTCCATGTATTTGCCGACAAGCCGATGGCTGTTGATACCAAGGGCTTTGAGCAGCTGAAACTGGCCTTCACTGAAGCCAAGAAAAAAGGCGTTCAGCTCTATGATATCATGACCGAACGCTTTGAAATCACCACCCAGTTGCAACGTGCTTTCTCCATGGATCCAACACTTTTCGGAACCCTTGAAAAAGGAACGCCAGAAGACCCCTCTGTTACCAAGATCAGTGTACACCATTTTTACAAGTATGTATCGGGCAGTGTTCTGACTAGGCCATCCTGGTTCTTTGATGATAAACAACAGGGTGCCGGTATTGTGGATGTAACCACGCACCTGGTAGACCTGATCCAGTGGGAATGTTTTCCTGGCCAAATCATAGACTACAAGAAGAATGTGAAGATGCTCAATGCGAAGAGTTGGACAACTCCTGTATCCGCTGCTGACTTCACAGTCGTCACCAAGGAAGCCGTACCTGATTATCTCAAAGCCATCAGTGATGCAAAAGGTGATATCCTGGTAAACTGCAACGGAGAGTTTACCTATAATATCAACGGTGTTCATGCCAAGGTCTCAGTGATCTGGAACTACAAAGCCCCAGAGGGAACTGGTGATACCCACTATTCATTGATGCGCGGCACCAAGGCTTCTCTGATCATCAAGCAAGGGAAGGAAGAGAATTTCAAGCCTACCCTTTATATCGAGCAAAGGCAGAAGGATCCTGGGTTTGAAGACAAGTTGAAAGCAAGCATCCAGAAAATCAGCCAAACATTCCCCGGCATTTCATTGGTGAAAATCAGCAATGGTTGGACCATCAGTGTTCCTGAAAAATACAACGATGGGCATGAATCCCATTTTGCACAGGTAACCAAAAAATACCTTGATTACCTCCAAAACAACAACATGCCAGCTTGGGAAGTACCCAACATGATTGCCAAATATTATACCACCACAAAAGCAAAAGAACTCGCCAACACAAAAAAATGATCACCAAGTCAACCGGATTTTTATTGGCATTTTTTTGTGTAATGGGATCAATGGCCCAAACTACACAAGACATCAGCAGTGGTGCGGCGAGAAATATTTTCGACCTCTTGCGCACGATTCCTGGTGTTGAAATTTCAATGAATTCTGGTAGCCTTAAAACCCAGCAACAGGTTTACATCAGAGATGCAAGAAACATGAAAGGAAAGGTGCCCGCCATTTTTGTTGTAGACAAGGCGATTTATGACGGTGATATATCAATGATCAACCCCATGGATGTGGCTTCCTTGACTGCATTGAAAGATGAAGCCGCAACAGCTGCTTATGGAGGACGAGGATTTGGCGGTGTCATTGTCATCACCACAAAAAATGGCAAAGGAACAATCCCAGCAGCAGTGAGCACTTATGAAAAGTCAGCCTATCAATACTTCATCAGCAAAGGCGTTGCATTGAAAATTGTTGGCAAAGATGGCAAGACCATTGCCAATGGCGTCATCACCAAGGAAACAGACAGCAGCATTTTGCTGAGAAAAAAAGAAATACTCAAGAGAAACATCGAAAAAGTAGAGATCATAACACAATGAACATGAAAGAACTGAGACAAACATGGAGATGGTTTGGTCCAAACGACCCCGTTTCATTGCAAGACATCAAACAAACAGGTGCCGTTGGTATTGTAACGGCATTACACCACGTACCGCATGGTGAAGTGTGGAGTTACGAAGAGATCATGGAAAGAAAGACCCTGATTGAATCCTATGGACTGACCTGGGATGTGGTCGAGAGTGTCACCATACACGAAGAGATCAAAACCAGGACAGGCAACTATCAATCCTGGATTGAAAAATACAAGGAAAGTCTTTCCAATTTGGCCAAAGCCGGACTGCGGGTCATTACCTATAATTTCATGCCCGTCAACGATTGGACAAGGACCAATCTTGATTATGAAATGCCTGACGGATCAAAAGCACTCTATTTCAATTGGGTAGACCTGGCGGTATTCGACATTTATATCCTTCAAAGGAAAAACGCTGCTGCCTCCTACCCTGCCAATGTTGTTGCAGAAGCTGAAACCCGTCATGCTGCTTACACGCAAGAAGAGCTCGACAAGATTGCAGGCGTGGTGATGTTCGGCATCCCCGGTGAAAAAAAGATCACGGTTGAAGACATGCGCGAAAAGCTTTCCCGTTATGACAACATCAATGCCGATGTTCTCCGAAGCAACCTGGTTTATTTCCTTCAACAAATTACACCACTCTGTGATGAACTAGGCCTTGAATTGGCCATCCATCCGGATGATCCTCCAATCGATATCCTTGGACTGCCCAGGATTGTCAAGAACATCGAAGATGTTGAGTTCATCATCAATGCTGTTCCCAACAAAAGCAACGGCGTTTGTTTCTGCACTGGCTCTTTTGGTGCGAACCCCAACAATGACCTGCCAGCCATGGCCAAATCACTGGGATCCCGCGTCCACTTTATACACCTTAGGAACACAAGGCGTGATGCTGAGGGCAATTTCTTTGAAGATGATCACCTGGGAGGAAATACAGACATGTATGCCGTGATGAAGGAATTGTTGAAAATTCAGCAGGATGCACCCAACCAGATTTCTTTCAGACCAGACCATGGCCACCAGATGATTGATGACCTGAAAAAAGTCACCAATCCCGGCTACTCTTGTATCGGAAGATTGAGGGGATTGGCTGAACTGCGTGGATTGCAGCTGGGAATTCTGAGAAGCGGCCTCTGATGATACAGATTCAACTACCATTGAATTTGTGAGCTGATTCAATGGTATCGAGCAAAACATTATTCATCCGCTGTTGAATGATGCCTGGCATCTTGAACAGCCTGATTAAAAAAATAAAAATGAGTTATTCAACATTGTTTTCGTTACAAGACAAAGTGATTGTTGTTACTGGAGGTACCGGTATCCTTGGAAAGGCCTTCATCGATGGGATCGTTTCCTTTGGAGGGACCGCAGTGATTGTTGGCAGAAATGAGGAGGAAGGAAACAAACGTGCGGCTGAAATCAACGCAAATGGCGGCAAGGCCCTTTTCATCAAAGGAAATGTTTTGGATGAAAAGGACATGGAGAAAGTCCGAGACATTACGCTCGAACAATTCGGTAGCATAGACGGACTTGTCAATGGCGCTGGCGGGAACATGCCCCAGGGTGTTATCCAACCAGACCAGGATGTATTTGAGATGAACATTGATGGCTTGAGGCAGGTATTGGACCTCAATCTCATGGGCACCATCATCCCCACAAAAATCATCGGTGCTGCCATGGCCAAGCAAAATGGAGGAAGCATCGTCAACATTTCATCTGTCAGTGCAAAACAGGTCATCACAAAAGTGCTTGGATACAGCATTGGAAAAGCAGGTGTAGATTGCTTTACCAAATGGATGGCGGTGGAGACAGCAAAAAGGCATGGAGATAAGATCCGCATCAACTCCATCATGCCTGGATTCTTTTTGACTGAACAAAACAGGACTTTGCTGACCAATCCAGATGGATCCTACACTGAACGTGGCAACCTTGTGATCAAGAAAACACCAGACAACAGGATGGGAAAACCAGATGAGTTGATTGGGGCACTGATCTATCTGTTGAGCGATGCATCCAAATTTGTGAATGGATCGGACATTGGCGTTGATGGTGGGTTTGTGGCTTTTGGAGGAGTATAAAACTACAATTACATATATGAAGATTAAAATGACAATGCTGTCTTGCCTTTTGTTTACAATGGCAATGGCACAACAAAAAAGTGAATGGACTTCCCTATTCAATGGAAAGGACCTCAGCGGTTTCAAACAATTGAATGGCAAGGCCAAATACGAAGTAAAAAACGGAGAAATTGTTGGTACCACTGTACACGGTGAACCCAACTCATTCCTGGCTACGGAAAAACTCTATGGTGATTTCGTATTGGAGCTTGACCTGAAAATGTTTGCCGACATGAATTCAGGCATCCAGTTCAGGAGCATCACTTCCAATGAAGGCGCCAACAACAAAGTTCCTGACAGGGTAAGGGGCTACCAGTCTGAAGTGGATCCTTCTGACAGGGCCTGGAGTGGTGGCATTTATGATGAAGCCAGGCGTGGATGGCTCTACCCCATGGATTATAATCAAGCTGCCCAAAAAGCATTTAAAAAAACAGATTGGAACCACTACAAGATTGAATGCATTGGCAATACCATCAGGACTTGGGTCAATGGAGTGGCTTGCTCATATCTCATTGATGACCTCACTCCCAAAGGCTTTATTGCCCTTCAGGTCCATGCCATCAAAAACAAGGAAGACGAGGGAAAAGAAATTCATTGGAAAAACATCAAGATCAAAACAACCAACCTAAAGCCTTCTCCCTCTGATAACATCTTTGTTGTCAACCTGCTCAACAACAATCTATCAGATGAAGAAAAAAAGCAGGGATATTCCCTGTTGTGGGATGGAAAATCTTCTGCAGGATGGGAGTCAGCGAACATGGCTCCCTTCCCTTCT
>Ga0222712_10003159_pt1 | contig 18197 bp, 20 predicted proteins | sample C33_657DmetaG_FD_165043 | JGI IMG/M metagenome (GOLD analysis project Ga0222712, IMG submission 165043) | Estuarine water microbial communities from San Francisco Bay, California, United States - C33_657D | ecosystem: Environmental > Aquatic > Marine > Unclassified | place: USA: California...
CCGCCCAATAAATTTCTTACAGCAGCAGTATCAATGGTAGTGCGCGGCCATAAAGCGTTTACGGCAATACCATCATCTTTAAACTCTTCTGCCCAACCCAAGGTCATCATACTCATATTGTATTTTGAAATGGTATATGCAACATGAGGTGCCAACCATTTTGGCGCTAAATTAATTGGAGGTGATAAAGTTAAAATATGCGGGTTCTTTCCTTTTCTTAAAAAAGGTAGCGCGTGTTGCACCATTAAAAAAGTTCCTCTCACATTAATATCATGCATTAAATCAAAACGCTTACTTGGAGTACCAGCGGTATCTGTTAATTGAATAGCACTTGCATTATTAATTAAAATATCTAACCCACCGAATGTAGCAATGGTTTTTTCAATAGCTGCGGCAATTTGTGCTTCGTCTCTAATATCCACTTGAACCGCCAAAGCCTTTGTACCAAGGGCTTCCACCTCTGCAGCAGCAGTATAAATAGTACCACCTAATCTTGGATCTTCCTCAATAGATTTAGCAGCAATTACAATATTTGCACCAGCAGCAGCTAATTTTAATGCCATTGCTTTTCCAATCCCCCTTGTTCCTCCGGTAATTAAAACCGTTTTGCCTTGCATGCTCATAATTTATTAATTTATAAAATTTTCAATCAACTTAGCTACATCAGCACAAGCTACTTCTAATACTTCGTTTTTTACAATGGCTTTAAATTCTTTACTAAACTCAATCTCATAAGCCGCTTTGTCAATTCTAGTTTGTATAGCTTCTGCAGATTCTGTTTGTCTACTTAATAATCTTTCTTTTAAAACTTCTATGCTAGGAGGCATGATAAAAATAGATAAACAGTTTTCTCCTAAAACATTTTGCACTTTTAAAGCACCTTTCACATCTATATCTAAAACCGGGGTCTTACCCAATTGCCATAAACGGTCTAATTCGGATTTAAGGGTGCCATAATATAAACCCTCATAAACCATTTCGTATTCTAAGAAATCGTTTTGATATATATGCCCTTCAAAAGCAGCAGCACTTAAAAAATGATATTCAATACCATCTTTTTCGGTACCTCTTGGTTTTCTGGTAGTTGCGGAAATAGAAAAAGCCAAATTAGGGTAATTCGCTAAAAGATATTTAGTAATAGTAGACTTACCGGCACCCGATGGTGCAGTTAAAATGATCACTTTTTTATTGGTAACGGGAACAATTGCTGACATAGTCAAATTTACAGAAATCAAGGCTAAATAAATAATTATACTAAGGGTTATCTAGCATCTTTATAATGACGTATATTTAGGACTATAAATTTTATTCCAATAAAAATTAGCCTTATGCAAAAACAACTATTTACTTGTTTGTTGTTAGTTAGCAGCTTGTTTACTCAAGCTCAGAGACCAGCGGAAGATGCTGCTTCAAAACCAGCTCCAAAAGCAGATATGAATCCTGGCTTTAAAAGAGAACTTTCTTTAGAAGCAAAAACAGAAAACAAAGGGGAAATCACTATTAAAGGTCAAAAAGTATCTTATAAAGTGGTAACCGGCACCATGCCAGTGTGGGATGATGACGGAAAAGCTATTGCGGGATTATTTTATGTATACTATGAGCGTACAGATGTAACCAATAAAGACGAGCGTCCATTGGTGATCTCTTTCAATGGTGGTCCTGGTACTGCTAGTGTATGGATGCACTTAGGTTATACAAGTCCAAGAAAATTAAAAATTGATGACGAAGGATATCCTGTTCAACCTTATGGATTTGAAGAGAACCAACAATCTATTTTAGACGTGGCAGATATCGTATACATCGATCCAGTGAACACTGGCTTTTCTCGTATTGTAGATAAGTCAGTTCCAACATCAAAATTCTTTGGTGTGAATGCAGATGTTAAATATCTAGCAGATTGGATTAACGCTTTTGTGGCTCGTCAAAAAAGATGGGCTTCACCAAAGTTCTTGATTGGCGAAAGCTATGGTACAACAAGAGTTTCTGGTTTGTCTTTAGAATTACAAAACAGACATTGGATGTATTTAAATGGAGTGATCTTGGTTTCTCCTACAGATTTAGGTATCAAGCGTGATGGCCCAATGAGCGCAGCATTGCGTGTGCCTTATATGGCGGCTACTGCATGGCATCATAAAAAATTACCTACAGATTTACAATCCAAAGATTTAGTTGCGTATTTACCAGAAGTAGAAGCTTTCACAGTAAATGAATTATTGCCAGCTATTGCACAAGGTGGTGCTTTAAGCAAAGACAAGAGAGCTGCGATGGTAAAAAAATTAGCTCGTTACACTGGTTTAAGTGAAACAGCAGTAATGAATCAAAACTTAGAAATTCCTTTTGATTTCTTCTGGAAAGAATTATTACGTGATCAAGGAAAAACTGTGGGCCGTCTAGATTCAAGATATATTGGTATAGATAAAAAAGATGCTGGTGAAAGACCAGACTACAACTCTGAATTAACAAGTTGGGAGCATTCATTTACTCCAGCAATCAATATGTATTTAAGAGACGAGTTAGGATATAAAACAGATTTACCTTATTATATTTTTGGGCCAACATTCCCTTGGGATAACAACAATAATAAAACAGGTGATGATTTAAGACAAGCGATGATGCAAAATCCTTACTTGAATGTATTAGTACAATCAGGTTATTATGATGGTGCTTGTGATTATTTCAATGCGAAATATAATATGTGGCAAATGGATCCAGCTGGAAAAATTCAAGATAGAATGTTCTGGGAAGGATACAGAAGCGGACACATGATGTATTTAAGAAAAGAAGATTTACAAACTAGTAATGAACACTTAAGAGCGTTTATTAAGAAGTCAATTCCGAAATTTGGAACTCCTGCAAAGTTTTAAATAATAAAGCGCTAAGAAAAATTTAGCGCTTTATTATTTATTCCTCTGATGATTTTTTCAAGAGGCCCCATAAACGGGCCTCTTGATTTTTTTTTATTTTCTTACAATATCGGCTCCCAGTGCTTGTAAGCGCGTATCAATATTTTGATAGCCTCTATCAATTTGTTCAATATTTTGAATAGTACTTTTTCCTTCTGCGCTTAATGCAGCAATTAATAAAGCTTGTCCTGCTCGAATATCAGGACTACTCATAGTGATACCACGTAAAGGATATTTTCTTCCAAGTCCAATTACCGTAGCACGATGTGGATCACACAAAATAATTTGTGCACCCATATCAATTAATTTATCTGTAAAGAATAATCTGCTCTCAAACATTTTCTGATGAATTAATACAGAACCTCTTGCTTGAGTTGCAGTGACTAAAACAATACTTAATAAATCTGGTGTAAAACCTGGCCATGGATTATCATAAATAGTTAAGATGCCACCATCCATATAGGTTTGTATCTCGTAATCTTCTTGAGCAGGAATAAAAATATCATCACCTTGAATATCCATATCAATACCCAATAATCTAAACTTTTCTGGAATAATACCTAAGTGTTGAACACCAGCATCTTTGATTCTAATTTCACTTTGTGTCATAGCAGCTAAGCCGATAAAAGAACCAATCTCAATCATATCTGGAAGAATACGATGTGTTGTTCCACTTAATTTTTCTACTCCTTCAATAGTTAATAGATTACTACCGATGCCCGAAATTTTTGCACCCATTCTATTTAACATTGAACATAATTGTTGCAAATAAGGTTCACATGCTGCGTTATAAATGCTAGTAATTCCTTCTGCTAAAACAGCCGCCATTACTATGTTTGCGGTACCCGTTACTGAAGGTTCGTCTAATAACATGTAAGTGCCTTTTAAACCATTAGTACTAATAGTAAAACAAGCTAGTTCATTATCGTATGCATAAGTTGCTCCTAAATTTTGAAAGCCAATAATATGTGTATCTAATCTTCTTCTACCAATTTTATCACCACCTGGTTTAGGTAAATAAGCTTTTTTAAATCTTGCTAAAATTGGACCAGCTAACATTACACTACCACGAAGTCTACCACTCTTTTTTCTAAAATCTTCTGAAGCTAAATACAAAGGATCAATTTGATCTGCTTGAAAACGATATTCACCTTCTGCCAATTTTTCTACACGCACGCCCATTTCTTGAAGTAATTCAATAAGTAAATTCACATCCACAATATTAGGGATATTGGAAATCGTTACGGCATCACTGGTTAAGACTACTGCAGATAAAATTTGTAAGGCTTCGTTTTTTGCACCTTGTGGGATAATGGTACCATGTAATTTTTTTCCTCCTCTTACTTCAAATGAACTCATTGTATAGTGTTGTCTAACGAAATTAGTAAAAAAAATCCCATCTAAATTTAGATGGGATTGTATATTAATAACGTTTCTTGAAATTCCTGTTATTGTTGTTGCGACCTCCGCCTCCACTTCCTGGACCAGGTCCTCTACCACCACCACCTCTGTTGCGGTTGTTTTGCCATCTTCCTCCAGCAGGACGGTATTCGTCTCTTTCAAAATTCTGGTTACGATGTTTGATATAAGGTGTGTTGCTAAACTCTAATTCACCACCAGTAATGGCATTTAACTCTGCACGAATAGCATCATCTTGCACTAATTCTTTGTGCCAGTTGCTATAAGCCAGTTTCATATAATGCGCAATCGCATGTGCAAAGCCGGTTTTCTTTTCTTGATCTTCCTCTGCCATAGCTTTGTCAATTACTAACTCAAGGTTTTTACCAAGGTGAGCGTATTTGATTTTGCGTCGTGGATAAGGTAATGGATCAGGCTTTTGCTTATAAGTTTCTTTGGTTGGAATAGGATAAGGGCTATCCACATCCAATTTGAAATTGCTCATAAAAAACAGGTGATCCCATAATTTATGCTTGTAATCTTCAATATTCTTAAGATTAGGATTCAAAAATCCCATTAACTCAATTACTACCTGAGCTTGCTCTTGTCTCTTAGCCTTGTCTTCTATGGTCATGAGATGGTCCACCATTCTTTGAACGTGGCGTCCGTATTCTCTCATCCCCATAATGCTTCTTGATGTATTGTACTCCATGTATATAAACTTCGCGAGTAACAAATGTAAGGCTTTTTCCTATCTTCGCAGTATGGAGCAATTGTTACAGCAAATAGAAAGCATTAAGGCAGAGATAACTGCCGCTGTTATTACCTCTCAGGACGAGTTAGAGCAGTTCAGAATCAAATATTTAGGCACCAAGGGTTTGGTAAAGCAAATCATGGGCGAGATGAAGAATGTGCCTAATGAGCAAAAGAAGGAGTTTGGCCAAATATTAAATGCATTTAAGATACATGCAGAAACTGCTTTTGAAGCATTTCAAGCAGGTTTAGGGGATACTGCAACTACAGACAGTTCAATAGATTTTTCTATGCCTGGAGATCCAACACCGGTTGGAACAAGACATCCATTGAATTTAGTGCGTAATCAGATGGTGTCTATTTTTAAGAGATTAGGATTCGCAGTAGCGGAAGGTCCAGAGATAGAAGATGATTGGCACAATTTTGGCGCGATGAATTTACCAGAAGATCATCCAGCTAGAGATATGCAGGATACATTTTATGTACAAGAGGGAAGTGAAAATCAATCTGCTTGGTTATTAAGAACACATACATCAAGTGTGCAAGCAAGAGTGATGGAAACGCAGAAGCCTCCTATTAGAGTAATATGTCCAGGTAGAGTTTATAGAAACGAAACAATTTCTGCAAGAGCGCATTGTTTCTTTCATCAAGTAGAAGGATTGTATATAGATGAAAATGTAAGCTTTGCAGATTTAAAACAAACCTTATATTTTTTCGTACAAGAAATGTTTGGCAAGGATGTTAAAGTAAGATTTAGACCAAGTTATTTTCCATTTACAGAGCCAAGTGCAGAGATGGATATCAGTTGTCAGATTTGTTCAGGCAAAGGGTGTAATATTTGTAAACATACTGGTTGGGTAGAAATTTTAGGATCCGGAATGGTACATCCAAAAGTGTTAGAGAATTTTGGCATAGACCCTGAAAAGTATACTGGCTTTGCGTTTGGAATGGGTGTAGAAAGAATTGCACAGTTAAAATATCAAGTAAACGATTTACGTTTATACTCTCAAAACGATCTACGTTTTTTACAACAGTTTAAGAGCGTCTAGTTAAGCGATTTGCTTTCTTTTTGCTTTGAAAGGTTTTAGCTTAAGATTTTTACTGATAAGCTCAGCTTCTCTCATGTCAAACGAAAGTTGAAGTCTAATCCAGATCTCAGAAGTGCCACCGAATACTTTGGCAATTCTTGTTGCAAGTATAGGAGTAATTGATGACCTTCTATTTATTACATTTGAAAGAGTATTTCTAGAAATATCTAATAATTGAGATGCAGCAGTTATTGTTAAATTATTAGCAATAATTATTTCCTCTTTTAGAATTTCTCCCGGATGTGTATTATGTTTTATCTTTCTAATCATCTTATTTAATTAATGATAGTCAACAAAGTTAACATCATAAATGTTTTCTTCTTCAAATCTAAAAATTATTCTCCAATTTTCTTTTACAATTAGACTCCAAAATTCGCTATAATTTCCTTTTAGCTTGTGAATACCTAGGTTTTTAAAGGCTATTAAGTCTTGAGGTACTTGTTTAGCATCATTTAGGATATCTAGTATCAACCTGATTTTAAGAACCTGATCTTGTGGCAAATATCTTTGACTTCCGGTTTCCCAAAACAACTTTAAACCTTTATGTTTGATAGATATTATCATTAAGTAAAATTACTTTTCGCATTTAAGAAAATAAAATTTTACGATTTGAAGATTTTCTAAAAAACATGATTATTTTTATTTGAACATGCTACATAACACAAAAGGAATAGTTTTACGAGTTACCAAATACGGGGATACTAGTGTTATTTTAAGCGCATACACCGAGCTTTTTGGATTACAACAATACATTGTTAAGGGAGTAAGAACTACTAGCAAGAAAGGCGCTAATAAAGCAGTGTATTATCAACCTGCAGCTATTTTGCAAATGGAAGTGTATCATACACCCATGAAGCAATTGCAAATGTTGAAAGAAGTTAACTGGGATTATATTTATCAAAATGTATATTCAGATGTAATCCGAAACGCCGTAGCCACTTATATTGTAGAGGTATTACAACAAACATTACAGCCCGAACCGCATCCAGAATTATTTTATTTAATAGAAGATACATTCAAACAATTAGACAAAGGCGGTGCAGCATTAGCAAGTAATTTGTCTATTTATTTTTTAATTCATTTAACAGAAACCCTGGGTTTTGGTTTACAAGGAAAGTGGACAGAAGCCACGCCTATGTTAGATGTTAAGGAAGGACTATTTGTAAAAGATAAACCACTACACCCTTATTTTCTCGAAGGTATAGAAGCGCAAACTGCATCACAATTTATGTCATTACAGTTTTACAACGATTTAGAGAACATACAACTCAACGGACAGCAAAGAAAGAAAATTTTAGAGCTTTTCCAATTATCTCTAAGCTGGCATTATAAAGGTTTTAAAGAGATAAAATCCCTGGCTATATTACAAGCTGTATTGCATTAGTATTCTTGATAATTTAATGTAGAAAATAAGATAAATTATATCATAATTATTTATATTTAAGGATATAAAATAATTTATGGAAGTACACCACCATTCTCATCATCCTAAGAAGTGGAAAGAGTATTTAACAGAGTTTTTCATGTTGTTTGCCGCAGTCTCTCTTGGCTTTTTGGCCGAGAATATTAGAGAAGGGTATGTAGAAAAAGAGCGTGCCCATGAATTGGTCTCCAGTTTTATGAAGGACGTAGAGTTAAATGTGCATTTTGTAGATTCATTACTTAAGGGAGATAAAAAGTCAATGCTTAAATGTGATTCAACAGCATTGTATATTATTAAGACCCCTAAGGATATAGATTTGGAATATGTATACGAAATTCCATTACACAGTTTTCGCTATCTAAGTAATAATGACACTTATGATCAGATGAAAAGTTCAGGTTCATTAAGGTATATAAAAGACACCATTTTACTACGTAAGATGATTGAGTATAGCAATTTGAGTAAAGCAACAGAATTTAGAAGTGTAGTGCAAGAATACGATTATACAGCTAATGAATTTCAAAATACTTTAAATAAATATAAACCAGTAGAGATAGCTGCGAATTATCATGCTAAACAAATTTTGAATTATGGTGATAGGTATATTCAAGATTCTACAGATAAAATATTTTTTACTGAAACCTCAGATTTAACAAAAGGGAAAACCTTCTTATTACAAAACGACAAATTACGTCAATTTAAAGAAGATGTAGTGCCTGTAATATACCGAAGAACTTCATTAATAGTATCTACAATGAATTTTCTTACTTCAACAAAACATTCAGCTAAAGAACTACTTCAATATTATAAAGAACATAATGAGCATTAATATGAAAAAAAATATTTTATTAGTAGTTATAAATTTATTCTTAATTGTTATTTCAGCTAATGCACAGTTTACCAATTTACTAAAAGACAGTGTTTATTCAAATGTTTTAAAAGAGCAAAGGCCAATTTTAGTTTATTTACCAAAAGATTATGTAGAAAAAAATGACTCTGCAACGCGTTATCCAGTTTTATATGTATTAGATGGCGCCTCACATTTTTTATCTATATCGGGATTAATAAATGAATTAGCAGAAACTTCTCGTAGTAATACATTTCCTAAAATGATTATTGTATGTATAAATAATACCAAACGTACAAGAGATCTAACCCCCTATCCAATTAAAAAAAGTGAAATACTTCCAGAAGAAATAGCAAAGGAGACGGGAGGGGCAGAAGAATTTACAACTTGTATAAAAGAAGAAATTATTCCTTATATAGAATCTAAGTATCGTGTAACGCCATATAGAGCGTTGATAGGTCATAGTTTTGGTGGAATTTTTGCATTGAATATTCTTGCAAAACACAAAGAAATGTTTGATGATTATCTTGTTATAGATCCAAGTACTTGGTATGATGACAGAAAATTTTCACATCAAGTTTTAGATAGTTTATCTAAAAATAATTATTCAGGCAAATCATTATTTATTGCCATTGCTAATACAACGAGTCAAAAAGACACTTCAATTGTAAAAAAATCAAGAGAAGTCAATACGGAACATGAAAGAAGTATTATCGAATTTAACGCACGTGTTAAACTGATGAAAAATAATTTAAATTATAGTTCGAAATATTATCCTGAAGATGATCATCAAAGTGTACCAGCTATTGCTAAGTATGATGGATTGAGATTTTTCTTCAAAGGACTAAAGTTTTCTCTTGATGAAATACATAGTCCATCTTTTATTCCAAGAAAGAGAATTCCGGAACATTTTGAAAAACTATCTAAAAAAATAAAATATAAAATAGATATACCTACTTATATACTTGAAGGATGTTACAATGATTATGTAGAATTTAAAGATGAAAAGAGAAAAGAAGAGGTATTGCAATTATATAAAGACTTATATCCAAGTATGGCACAACAATTTATTGATAAAAATAAAAAATAACATGGAGGTACATCATCATTCTCATCATCCCAAAAAGTGGAAAGAGTATTTAACAGAGTTCTTTATGTTATTTGCGGCTGTTACACTTGGCTTTCTAGCTGAAAACTTGAGAGAAGTATATGTAGAAAAAGAAAGGTCACATGAATTAATATTACAATTAAAGGCTGATATACATAGTAATATTAAATTAATAGATTCTGTTGTTGAAAGAGACAGGGTCTTAATTAAAGAATTTGATACAGCTATGGTGTATTTAGCAAATACTTCTTTAATTGACGGCGACAGCTTATATGACAATATTCCTCAAAACGTTTTTAGATTTCTAAGTAAAAACGATACCTATGATCAGATGAAAAGTTCGGCTTCTTTAAGATATATTAAAGATTCTGTTTTATTAAATAAGATTCTAACATACGCTAGTGATTGTGCGGCTGCAGAAGCAAGAAGCAGTTCAATGGAGGTAGAATTTGTTACTGGTGAATTTGCTAATGTTTTAAATATATGGCAACCCAATTCAGTAGCATCAAAAAGAATGTTTGATGAAAGAAGCGGAAGGGCTGTGGTAGTAAATAGAGAATCTACTTCTAAATTATTGATTGATCCAGAAAATATTCATTTTTTATCGGTCCTAAATAATGTGCCAAAAGACAAGATTTACTCATTGGATAAATCCAATAAAATTCGAGATGTATTTATGCCAGTTATACAAAGAAGAGCAGGTTATTTGGCTAATACTGTTAGATTCATGGGTGTTGCAAAACAAAGTGGATTATCCTTATTGGAATATATAGACAAACACGAAGAATAATATGGAAGTACACCACCATTCTCATCATCCTAAAAAATGGAAAGAATACATAACTGAATTTTTAATGTTATTCTTAGCAGTAACGCTTGGCTTTTTAGCAGAAAATATTAGAGAACATCAAATTGAAAAAGAGAGAGAAAAACAATACATGGAGTCTTTCATTGTCGATCTTGATAGTGACGTAGTGAATATATTGGAGGGTATGCCTAGAAAAGAAGGACGTTTACAGGCAATTGACACTTTGTTTAAATATTTTAATGCTAATCCTAATGTAACTGAAGTTCCAGCTATCATTGTTAAGAAAATGAAAAGAGCAGCTTGGGATAGAACTTATATAAGAAATACCACCACAATTAATCAACTTAAAAATTCTGGTGGTTTGAGATTAATTAGAAATAGAAATGTAGCAGATTCAATTGCATTTTATGACTGGAGATGGTCAAGATTGGAATACTTTAGAGAAACTTATATATCAAATCAAAAAGAGATATATCACTTGGAAGAACAAATAATAGAAGCAAAAGACATGTTACCTTTTTTAGTAAACAATGATTCTATTACGAATGAGAATAGTAGTCCAGATACAGGTATAATTAGAATTAGAAGAGATCATTTAAATGAGTACTTGAATTTATTAGCTAGGCAGTATATATTCACCAAACTTGATAGAGATGGTTATATGAAAATTGCTAATCAATCAAAGTCTCTAATTAAACTTATTAAACAAGAATATAATCTTAAATAGTCATGGAAGTACATCATCATTCTCATCATCCAAAAAAGTGGAAAGAATACATTACAGAATTTTTAATGTTGTTTCTTGCTGTTACTTTAGGTTTCATGGCAGAAAACATTAGAGAACACCAAGTTGAAAAACAAAGAGAGATAAAAAATCTACAAAACGTACATCAGGATTTACAGAGAGATATTAAGGAGATTGACACAACAATTGTATTTATTGACCAAAAGCAATTACTAGCTGACACTTTATTTGTTTTAATAAAAAATAAGGAGATTTTTAATGATCTATCTGCCTTCTATTATTATTCTAAAAATTTGAGTTTCAGACATCTTTTTGAAAACTCTGATAATGGTTTTACTCAGTTAAAGTCAACAGGAGGTTTACGCTTAATAGAAAACCCAGAAATAATTGAGAAAATACAAGATTATACAACCACACTCAATAGAACTTTAAGTTTACAAGAATTAAATGAAACATCAGGAATCAGTTATAATACTAAATTATCTAAAATGTTAAATGTAGAGACGGTTATTGAAATGAATGATGCTCAAATTGTCCCCAAGGTTAGTACAACTTATAATCATAATAGATATTTATATCCAAACAATCCAAGACCATTATTTGACACTAATAAGACGGATTTGAATGAACTGTTTAATATATTGTACGGAATTATAAATCGTAATAAATATTTTAAGGCAAGATTATTAGGAGTTAAAAAAGCTGCAACCGAACTTGATAGTTTAATTGTTAAAGATTATGGAAATAATTTTAAAAATAAGTAATTAATGGAAGTACATCATCATTCACACCATCCTAAAAAGTGGAAAGAATACATCACAGAGTTCTTAATGTTATTCCTAGCTGTAACGCTAGGATTCTTTGCCGAAAATCTAAGAGAGCATTATGTTGAAAAGGAAAGAGAAGAAAAGTTTATTCAAATTGTCCATGAGGATTTATTAAACGATATAAACTCTTTACATAAAATTGATTCTTTATACATTATAAGAATAGCCAAAGAAGATTCATTAATTAACTTTTTATCAAATCCTGATTTTAATAAAACAAACGATTTATATTATTTAGCCAGGGTAAATTCAGTAAGAAACTTCTTTCATCATTCGACTAATGGCTTTCAGCAATTGAAAAATGCAGGTGGACTTAGATTAATCGAAGATATTGATATTATAAAGAGAATACAGGCGTATGAAAATAGTGTAGATGAGATAGATGAATTACAAAAATTAACAGAAGATTTATTAATGAATTATAGAGAAAAGATGGCTACCATGTTTAGGGGCGATATTTTTAAACAAATGTATACCAATCCAAAGGGCGTACAATCCGATAAATTTTCTAGGCCAACAACTAATCCAAATCTAATGTCTACAAATAAAGCTGATATAAATGAATTATTAATTAAGGCATTATATGTGCATAATAATACTATTAATATTTTAGAGAAATCAAGAAAAATAAATTTAGAAGCAAAAGAACTTGATAAATTATTAATTAATCAATATCATTTAAACCATTAATATGGAAGTACACCATCATCCACATGTGGGAGAGAAAAGAATCAAGGAATATTTATTAGAAGGCTTGATGATTTTTGTGGCCGTTAGCATGGGATTTATAGCTGAAAATATCCGTGAAAGAATCACTAATCATGAAAAAGAATTGATTTTAGTTGAAAGTATCATACAAAATTTAAAAACCGATACCGCAACCTTAAATGTATGTATTCAAAAGAACCTACAAAAAAATTATTATCAGGATACTTTATTATCTTTAGCAACAAGTGATTTATCTAATAATGGTAATAAGTATAAATTTTATTATTATTTTGTAAAAGGCACTTATTTGTCATTATTTATTCCTTCAGATGCTGCAATGACTCAAATTAAAACAGATGGAGGATTGTCGCTCATATCAAAAAAGGGAGTAATTGATAGTGTATTAAATTATGACAAACAGAATAAAACGATTGAGAGACATAATTCAGTTTATACAGACGAGTCTGAATATTTATGGAAAATGTCCTACAAATTAATGGAAGTTAGAATATTAAAAGACACCAACTATGTAAACTTTTTTCATGGACGAACAATGACCAAAAGAATTCCCCCAGAAATTATCAATAACAAAGAAGATCTTAGAATATTTTTTGGATCGCTAACTAGAGTTTTATTATTGACTGAAGTGAATAGAGGTTATATGATTCAACATAAAAAAGACGCAGCAAATCTTATACAATTTTTAAGAAATACATATCATCTAGAATAAAATAAATAATGGAAGTACATCACCCACATCACCACTCTGGCCATGTAAAGAAAAAGTTTCAAGAATATCTTTCTGAATTCTTAATGCTTTTTGCAGCTGTAACATTAGGTTTCTTTGCAGAAAATAAAAGAGAGCATTTTGTAGAAAGGGAAAGAGAACATCAGTATATGCAAAGTTTCTATGAAGATTTAAAACGAGATACAGCAGAATTAAATGCTGTTAGAAGAACCTATGTTAGACAATCAGAGTTTTTAGATACTACTGTAAATTTACTATTTGCTGGAAAGACAGACACAGTATCTATAACTAAACTATATAGATTGAATCTAGGTACTTTAGGAAGTAGAGGCGTAAGATTAATTGAAAGAACTACTGCACAATTAAAAAATGCAGGAGGGTTAAGATTAGTAGAAAATAATAAAATTAGTGATCAAATTGCAGTTTATTGGCATTGGGCTTCATATATCCAGGCTTATGGTGAATCTACTGAAGAATTAAAAATACGTGCAAGAGAAAAATCTTATTTAATCTTTAATAATGGATATTATCAAAATCAAGAACTTGGTAATAATAAAGAAAAAGTAAAACCTGGCGCTAAATTAATGACTACAGATAGAAATACTTTGCTTGAATATGCAAATAGATTACACCATATAAAAAATGCTTTAAGAAATGTTTCCATAGTGCAAATTGATAAAACGAAAAAAGTAGCAGAAGAACTGATGCAAGAATTACAAAAAGAATACCACGTTAAATAAATACCATGGAAGTACACCACCACTCACATCATCCAAAGAAATGGAAAGAATATGTAACAGAGTTTTTAATGTTATTCTTGGCGGTTAGCATGGGTTTTGTAGCAGAGAATCTAAGAGAGAAACATGTTGAAAACGAAAGAGCGGAAGAATTAATTCATGCATTTGTCATTGATGTTAAAGAAAATCAAAGACAGGTAGATTCTTTGATAGTCAATAATCAAAGACTTTCTGGTTATTTCGATTCATTAATAATCAATCATGCCATTACGCCTTCGCCAATTGATTTATACGAATTGGCTGGCACATTAGATTTTTGGATGTACCGATTTACAAACAGAAAGACCATATTTGAGCAAATGAAAAGCTCAGGTGCATTAAGATATATTCAAGATAAAGATATATTAACTGCTATTTTAAGATATGAAGAGCATGCTAATTTAGCAGAATTAAGGTCAATGGAAATTGAGACGCAACAATATTTTAATCATTTTAGACCTGATTTAGCTAAAATTCTTCCTCCATCTTTTTTTATTTATAGAGGTACAGTTAGAACTGTTTATAGTAAAAATACCGCTCTAGATAGAACCGAGATCCATCCAACTTTTAAAAAGCACTTTATTGCAAACGAGAAAGAAATTATAAATAGTTTAAAGAATACTAAAATTACTTTAGAGCAAACAAGAGAGCTATCAAAAATATGGCACCACCGTGAAGAAAGATTGGAATTAAGTTTAAATTCACAATTAGCTATACTTAAAGAGGGAGAGGAATTACTTCAATTACTAGAAAAAGAAAATCATTAATCTCTGTTCTTGCCTCTATGGTGTCTTCTCCACATGATAATGATGATTGCGAAAAGGCCGAATAGTATAGGGAAAGTCATATGCTTGAATTGTATTATAAATTTACTCTAAATTAAACCATTGGCCAAGGGAATGAACTACTTAATAGTACTTTAATTCCTTCTTTTGACGACTTTCTTGCTGCTTCAATAATTTCAAGTACATGAAGAGAGTGTAATACATGAATTTTAGGTTCAATATTGGTTGATAGTGATGTTGCAATTTTTGTTGCACCTTCCTGCCATTGATATCCTTGGTCATTTGTAACATGCGTCTCAGGAGGATTCGTCCAAGAAGTATCTAGCACTACACTTTTTGGTTCCCAGTCATAGCCTATCAAACGCATATTTCCTTTGTCCCCAAAAATTTGAATGCTATGTAAGGTTTGATTTTTTGCTTCATGACCAAATGGATCGAAATAATTAAAGCCACACATCACATGACTAATAATGCCATTTTCGTGTTCTAATAAAATATGAGCATTGTCTTCTTCTTTCACTTCGATGATTCCTTTATTGTCAATCTCTCTGTTTTTATTTACAATACTAGTCATTGCCATCACTGATTTTGCGGGGCCCAATAAACCTGTAAGTGTTGCCATATTATACACACCTAAGTCTGGCATACTACCTCCTAAAGGTTCATAAAAGAAAGATGACCATGTAGGTCCTGTATGACCATATTGTCCATGAGCACTTGCTAATTTTCCTAATTTACCAGATTGAATTGTTTTACTCATAAATTCAAACTGTGGACTAGTTACAACTGCAGGGGCACCCCAAATACGAATATTCTTTGCTTTTGCTAATTCAACTAATTGTTTTCCTTCTGCGTAAGAATTTGCCAATGGCTTTTCACTCCAAACATTTTTACCTGCCATTAATGCTTTGCGATTTAATGCACCATGCATTTGCATATCTGTGAGTGTTAACATTAAATCAAAGTCAACACCTTTTAATAAATCTTCAATAGAAGAAAAAGTTATAGCACCAACATTATATTGTTTGTTTTGTGCAATAGCTCTTTCATGTTTAATATCACAAAGTCCTACAATTTTTACTAAAGAAGAACCCTGTAGGTGTGGAATATATCTATTACTTACACTGCCACATCCAATAATAGCTACTTTGATTATTTTATTATTCTCTTTCGCAAAGCTTTCTAAAGAACTTAATAATACTGCTGCACCTGCTAAAGCTGTGTTTTGTAAAAATGTAGCTCTATTCATATGTATAATTTTAAATTATTCTTTTTGAATTTGTACTTTCTATTATTTTATTTTCATTGGATAAGCCTTCTATTAATACAATGCCTGGTTTCTTACCTTTTTCAAAGCTTCCTAGTCCTTTGTCCATCTGTAAAGCCTTGGCGCCATTGATGGTAGCCCATCCCAATAATTCTTCTAATGGAATCTGAGGAAGATGTTGTTGAATAGTTTTTATTTCGTCTAGTATATTTAAACTCCAATTACTTGCATAACTATCTGTCCCAATTACAATACTTGCTTTTTGAGAACGAAGTAATTCAATTGGTGGCATAGTTTGTTCAATGTATTGATTCGCATTAGCACAAATACACCAAAAACTATTGGGCATTTCTTTTTGTACTGCTTGTATATCTTCTACACTAGTGAAACTATTATGTACTAATATACTTCTATGTGCTTTTTTAAAATAAGGCAATACAGATCTTACACTTGTTAAACCCGTTGCTTCAAAAAAATCTAAAGAGACTTTGGTTCTTTCATACATGCCCAAGAAGCTTCCTGTCTTGGTTTGAAAGAAATCATTTTCATCTTTTGTTTCTTGATTGTGCATAGTAATTGTATGCGACTCAAAATATTCTGCTAACAATTTCCATAAATTAAAACTTACACTATAGGGTGCATGCGGAACCAAAGAAGCACGAATACAATTTTCTTGAAACTTATTTTGAATGTCTAATCCAGCAATAATTTTATCATGCGCTCTTGTTGGGTCTAAATCATATAACTCAACAAAACTATAGTAAGCAATTCTGTGTTTAATTTTTTGCTCCAGGGTATCTAATGTATTGCAAATATCCCCTACAGCTACAATACCATTTTGCAACATTTCGTCTTCTGCTTTTTCAATAGCATCAGCAATAACATGTTCATCTACTTTTCTTAAAGCCACAATCTGTTTTACAAATTCTTGCAAGCCGGTATGCGCAGGAATCACATTTTTTAAATGAGATAATTCTAAATGGCAATGTGCGTTTACAAAACCAGGTGTCAAAAAGCCGTTCAGTTGTTGAATATCCTCTCCCGCATCTTCTTTCGCAATAATATCTTCAATGGTTCCATCCTCCTTTACTACCAAAACGGGGCGGCCATCCAATAGTTTAGTGCCTGTAAAAACCTGATCTGCTTGAAACTTTTGATACATATATAATAAATATAAGCCAAAAAGGGCAAAAAACCATCCAAAAGACATTTTCTAACACATTGATTATCAGCATCTATTTGATATCATGAAAATAATGAAACAAAAATATTATTGATAATCAATTAGTTACAATGTTGCAATAAAAAATACATCTAAAAAAGGGCAAAAAAGAGGTTTTCTAGGCGTACCTTCGCCCTCCCTTATCAAAGGGGATTATTTTATGGCTGGCGGGATAGCGCGGCCTCATTAAAAAAAAAGATTATGAGTAAACTACATTTCACCACGAAGCACGCCAACGCGGCTACCGTTAAACATGGCTGGTACATTGTTGATGGTACTAATCAAACCGTAGGTCGTATTGCTTCAAAAATTGCATCAGTTCTACGTGGTAAGAACAAAGCTTATTACACTCCTCACGTTGATTGTGGAGATTATGTAATCATCATTAACGCAGAAAAAGTACAATTGACTGGAAACAAATTCCACGATAAGCAATACTTAAACTATTCTGGTTACCCAGGTGGTAAGAAAGAAGAAGCTGCTGAAGATTTAATCAAGCGTCGTCCAGAAGTAATTATGGAAAGAGCGGTTAAAGGTATGTTACCTAAAAATCGTTTAGGTCGTAAGATGATTAAGAAGTTATTTGTGTATGCTGGTCCAAACCATCCTCATGCAGCACAACAACCTAAAGAATTCAAATTTTAAAAATTCCAAATCTAAATAAATGGAAAAGCAAACAAATGCAGTAGGTCGTCGTAAAGAAGCAGTAACACGTGTCTTCGTTAGCAAGGGTACTGGAAAAATTACCGTTAATGACAAAGATTACAAAGCTTACTTTCCTTTAGTATACT